>Ga0187893_10000103_pt1 | contig 181762 bp, 167 predicted proteins | sample MA1701074metaG_FD_139574 | JGI IMG/M metagenome (GOLD analysis project Ga0187893, IMG submission 139574) | White microbial mat communities from a basaltic lava cave in the Kipuka Kanohina Cave System on the Island of Hawaii, USA - MA170107-4 metaG ...
AGGTGAAAGTGTTATCTCGTTTTACTCTGGCATTGTCAGGAAGGCCAAATTCTGCTTCTGACAGATTAACTTGCTCTCTTCAGGGTGCAGCTTCTCTCACCTCAAGGGTTCCAACCATTCCCTTTGCCTCATGGCTTTTAAAGAACAGGAGTTTTTTATCACAGAAGAACTTGAATTTGCCGACTTGAGTCGGTGTGAACCGTACTGTGATTGACCCGCCTGAAGGGATGTCCTCATGGATCTCCAGTCCTGCCTCTTTCGCCTCTATCACAAAATTATGGGGGACCATCCGGCCTACACGCCTTAATGTCAGTTCCACAGGGGTATTGGCCATCACAATAAGGTGATCCGGCTTATAAGAATAACTGTCCACGATGATCTGTGCACGTTGTACTCCATCCGGCGACACCTCGACCGCAATGGGCTCGGCTAAGACAGGCCAAGGAACAGACAGCAAAATCACGATGATCATGAGACAACACAGATATTGAACTTTCAGCAGCATCCTCTCCCTCCTTAATGCGTAAGGTCCCGCGACATGGACAGTCATTTTTAACAGCATTTCCTTGCTTGAAGGCCGCTCTGGCGGCCACAATCATCAAACTTTTCTTTTCTGTGCTTTGAAGCAAAGAATCGTTTGAGATTGTCTGGAACCAATCCGATTTGAGACAGCTCCTGGGACGTTTTTGTGCCTCCTCGATAAATCTCCCTGAGAACAGCATCGATGATCATAGGCTTCGGGGCTGCAGTGTATTCCTTTCCTTGATATGTCCAGACCCGACACAGGACATCTTCTCCGCAGAGGTCCCCGCAGGAGTCGCAGGGACTTTCCTTCAGTTCAAACTGAATGTCCTTTCCATCGATCCTGATGGTGGGCGAACTGACAAATCCCAGTGCTTTGGCCTGTTCTTCGGACTGAACATGAATCTTTTTGACCACGACATCAACACCCGTCACACGCACGATCTTGGCAACTTCGGAGATGGCCTCTTCCAGATTCTGATCCGTTTCGCGACAGCGGGTGCAAACACTCAGGTCGGCGTACAGAAATTCGATGGTTAAGCGTTGTTTTCCGACTGCATCGACTATTTTCCTCATGTTAAACCTCCTTGAAGGCCTTCTACTTCAATAGACGAAGGATCGTCAAAAAGGATGCAGCCTATTTTTCGGGTGGAGTCTCAGAACAGGACTGGCAGTCCTTATTTTTCGGCTCATAACCCAGAATGTTCCCGTACCGGTCGGACTGTAGATGGCAACAATCCAGCAGCATGGCCTTAAGCCTTTGTCTGGCCCGTTGTATCCTGGATTTGACGCCAGGCAGGGATAGTCCCAGGGCATCTGCCGTTTGTTGTTGGGTCATCCCCTTCAAGTCCGCCAGGTCAAGGGCTTTACGGTATATGGCCGGCAAGCTCTGTATCATGGGCTTTAAGCAGGCAACAATTTCCCGATTCAGGGTTTGGGCGGTTGGTTTTGAGATCATACGGGAGGCATGCTCCAAGGGTTCTACTGGGACCTTTTTATGGCGAACGTGATCCACGATTGCATTTCGGGTGACTTGATAGATCCAGGCTGTCAATTTTGTTCTGTCCCGAACCGTATGAAGGTGACGATGAATTCTGAGGAAGACTTCCTGCAAAATGTCTTCTGCGTCTTGGGAATTCTGAACGGATTTTAGAATAAACCTTTTCAGTCGATCTCGAAATTCACGCCAGAGATGGTCGGTCGTGGTCTCCATCTGCTCATGCATTTCCAACCGGTTTCCTTTCTTCTTCCAGATCCAGGCGGTCTACCCAGGTGGGGATGTCCGTCTCCTTGTGTCCTTCGCAACAACGGGGTTATAATAATACAGTCAGTTTACCCGATCGCACTCAGGTTTCGCAACCATGACTCGGCCAACTAAAATTGTGACCTTTGGAAACAGCCTCACGGTAGGCTACCAGTCACCTTCCCCGGAGAATCCTATGGGGAAGCCTACACCTTACGGGCGGTTCTTAAAAGAACTGATCGGCAACTCCGTGGAGATCATCATTAAGGGAGTCAGCGGAGAGCAGACTGGTGAAATGGTTCTCCGGCTGGATCGGGATGTGATCTCTAAGAGGCCTGATTATGTCGTCATCCTAGGTGGCGCAAATGACCTAGGTTGGGGAGCACATCCATCAGAAGTTATGAGGAATTTGGTGACGATGTATGAACGTGCACGCAGTGCGGGCATTCAACCCATATCTGTGACGATTCCATCTATCCGCGGCTATGATCCTTTGGTCCCGCCACGGCAGTTATTGAACAATCTAATGATTGAATACTGTAAGAGCAAACAGCAGCCTTTTGTGGATCTGTTTGTGGCCACGGCCGAGCCTGAAACGTTAAGGCTGGCTGAAAAATATTCCAACGATGGGCTGCATCTGACCACAGAAGGCTATCGCCTCCTGGCCGAGCTTCTTTACAATGAAGTTTTTAAAGCCGTGGTCTGAGTTAGAGGAAACAGAAAATGCGGTTTTCCACTGCAATCAAAATCAGTGGAGTGTGTCTGTTGGCCCTGGGAGTGGAACTCATTATGGCCTACTTTATCTTTTCAAACTATGCCTTCTCATTGGCTGAAACGGGACAATATTCCATGCGGGAAGCCTACACCACCGGTCCCATGGGCACACTGGCCAAAGCCTTCTATGGAGTATTCGCCCTCACCATTGTCATTGGAATCGGAGCCCCACTGATCTCGCTATTATCAATGATCCTGCGACCTCTCCCAAAAGGTCATTAGGTCATGGCAGAATCGCAAAGACCCGTGCGGGAAATCCTGAACCATCCTTAGGTTTGGGAAAGGTCACCACCAGGGGCAGGATCATCTCTCTGACATCGATCTGGTCCACTGTGCGAAACCGGGGACGAAATGGTCAGAGGGGACCTTTTAAGAGTTTAATCTCATCGATCCAGACCGTTCCCTTGCCATCGATTACCAAGTTCAGTTTCACGTTGTCAGGATTTTCTCCTTTTTTTAAAAAGAAGGGTGTCTCCTCAGTCACCCAATCTGTGGTTCCGGTGAGGGGAGACTGTAATCCCCGAGAAAAGAAGTCTCCTTTGCTTGGAAAGTGGCACAGCATCTCTAGATATGCTTGACCCTGTACATTTTCCGTGCGGAGTTTGGCTTGGTAAATCAAACGCGCATTCTCAATATCCAGGTCACCAACCTCAAATAACCGAACTACAGTCGGCTCTGTTGCGGTGATCCGTAAAGACCCATTGCCATCCCCTGAAAATTGCTTATCGATTTGAATCCCTGATTGTGTGATGATCCCTTCAAGGCTATCAACAGGATATTTTCTGAGCTCTTCGACTTGCTGTGATGTTTTAGAACAACCTGCGATGAAGAAAATCATCCACACGCACACGATTAAAGCCAGATTTTTCATCTTCATGAATGTAACTCCTTGTCAGAAATAAAGGCACTCACTTCATCGTTTAACCCATTTTTACATGTGCTTTGTGACTCCCGCCCTTGGACAATAGGGCTCAAGCGTACATCGACTACATTCCGGGACCGGTGCCTTGCAGACTGCCCGACCATGATTCTTCAATAACCAGGTGACCTGGGCCCAATCTTCCCCGGGAATGATCTTCATCATGTCTTCCTCGATCTTTTCAGGATTTTTACTCTTGGTCCAGCTCAAACGATAGGCCACCCGGATCACATGGGTGTCCACCACAATTCCCTCTATCTTGCCAAAGGCATTGATCAGGATGACATTGGCCGTTTTTCGCCCGATACCGGGAAGTTCCACCAGTTGGTCCACGGTATCCGGAACCTTGCCATGGTACTTTTCAACCAGGATTTTGCAGGCCTCCTTGATGTACTTGGCCTTGTTGGCCGGAAACGTGACCGGGCTGATTTCCTGGATCAACGTTTCAAGATCGGCTCCGGCATAATCCTGGGCCGTTTTGTATTTTTTGAAAAGCTGAGGCGTGGTGGCATTCACAACGGTGTCCCGGACTTGGGCTGACAGAATCGCAGCCACCAAGAGCTCCAGTGGGCTGGAGAAGTTTAGGTAGTATTTAGCATGGGGATAGAGTCTCTTCAGCTCCGTTAGGACCTTTAAAACCTGCTGACTTGTGTCCACTTGCTCCTCTCTGGCTATTTTCCACCGGCATTTTATCACACTCCTGTTCGTTTTCCAAAGATGTAAAGCTCGGATCCAAAAAGATTGATATGTTGACCCAAGTCTTTGTTTCTGATACCCTAGCGGCAATTTAAAATACTGATTTACACATTAAGACTTTCCTTGGAGGTATGATATGGCTGAGGCAGAACAGCCTGATCGGCGCCGACGAAAGAGGATCCACTTCATTAAAGAGGTGGAGGTAGTTGGCGTTGGCATACGCCGATGCTCAGATCTGAGTATAGACGGGATGTATCTGGAAACGGTACACTCTGCTCCGGTGGGTACGATTTTTGACTTAAAATTTAAACTTCACGATTCGGATAAACAACCCATTAAGGTTCAGGCCTGTGTGCATTACGTCCATGAGGGGATAGGAATAGGCGTGGGGTTTGTGAATCTAAAACCGGAGGATCTTGAGCAAATTAAAAAATTGATTGACCATGGATAATTACACTGCCAAAAGGAGAAGGCTCATGAGTCGCATACTGATGATTCTCGCATTTCTGATCGGTATCTTTCTGGCCAGCCTGTGGCCGGCCTCAGCCCAGTCAGCAAAAGAGTTTACTCTTTTGACTGCCCTCGTGGGTGAAAGCGCCAATATTTGGCTTCCCTCCACCCTCATCGTTAATAAGGGAGAAGAGGTGAAACTCAAGTTGCGCAATGTGGCTGATAAGGAGCACGGCTTTTCCATCAACGCATTGGGAGTTAAAGAGGTTATTAAGCCTGGGGAAACAAAAGAGATCACCCTCAAACCTAGCTCAGAAGGTGTATTGTACTATTACTGTCATCTCCATCCCGGCCACGTGGGCGGACAGCTCATGATTAAGTGATATGAACAGTCAGACAGGCCAAGCAGTTTAAAGCTGAATGATCGTTCAGGTGTGACTGCATCACGCTCCATTCATGCGATAAGCCCTGCTTTCTCAAACCTGTTGAATCCACTCATATAATTTAAAACTCTTTGGGGAACCCGCGGTGTGGCATAAAGACTGCATTTATCCAAAGTCAGATTCTGGATAAATGCAGTCTCATCAAACCTATGCAAAGTCTACAACCTTATCGCTCCTCGGGTTCTGGAACTGCGAACCCTGCGGGGCGCTACGCAAGCGAGGAAAGGAGCGTGCCATGAACCAAGTGGAGAGCCAAAAAGCAACATCACTGCGGCAGGTTTTTACAATTGTGGAGCGCAATGGTAAAAATTTTTGGGTGAGGATTGGTGCTGCGTTTGTAAACAAAGACGGCAGCGAAACGGTGTATCTGGATGCCCTCCCCGTGAATGGACGGATGCACATTCGAACTGTCCAAACCAGGAATGGTGCGGAGGCAGAGGAGGAAAGTCAGGATTAGAGATGGTCAGTTCTCATGCTCCTGAGAGGGAGCAAAACCACGGCGCAGGGTGTTCTCACTGATGGCCATCGGAACCATGAATTGGGTCAAGTAATCTGGCCCACCGGCCTTTGAGCCGATCCCGGACATGCGAAATCCTCCAAAGGGTTGGCGGCCCACCAGGGCTCCGGTAATCCCCCGGTTGATATAAAGGTTACCGACTTCAAAGACCTCCATGGCACGTTGGATATTGGCCGGACTGCGAGAGTAGACCCCACCGGTCAGGGCGTAGTCCACTCCATTGGCAATCCCCAGGGCTTCATTAAAATCCTTGGCGCGGAGCACAACCAAAACCGGTCCAAAAATCTCTTCTTGGGCCAAGCTACCCTCAGGCCGAAGTTCTGTGATGATGGTTGGCCCCACGTAAAATCCTCCGGGTGGCGTATCCATGATCAATACAGCTCGGCCCTCTTTTTTTCCCTTTTCGATATACCAGTAGATCTTTTCCTTGGCCTTTAAATCAATGACCGGCCCGATGACATTGCCTGGATCTTCGGGAGGCCCAATCTTAAGACTCTTCACCGCATTCACGGCCCGTTTAACAAACTCCTCATACACTGTCTCCAGGACAATGACCCGCGAACAGGCAGAACATTTCTGGCCCTGATAACCCATGGCCGAGGCTACTACCCCCTGCACAGCTATATCCAGATCAGCAGTGTCGTCTACAATAATGGCGTTCTTGCCTCCCATCTCTGCTACAACCCGCTTGATCTGGCGCTGGCCGGGCGTGGTCTTGCCTGCCAGTTCCACGATCTTGAGGCCTACCGCTTTGGAGCCCGTAAAGGCAATAAAGGTAACCTTAGGATGTCCAACTAGATACTCTCCTACCGACTCTCCTTCTCCAGGTAAAAAATTCAGTACTCCACTGGGCAACCCTGCACCTTCCAGAATTTCCGCCAAGTGGTATCCCATCACGGGAGAAAGATTGGAGGGTTTGAAAATAACACAATTGCCGGTCACGATAGCGGCCGAGACCATGCCCGTAGGTATTGCTAGGGGGAAATTCCAGGGAGAGATCACCAGTCCAATGCCCCGGGGTCTGTAGAAATAAAGATTTTTCTCCCCCGGGTAGTGTCCCAAAGACTGTGGCGTGGAGAGACGGATCATTTCTTGGGCATAGTAACGCAGAAAATCGATGGACTCGGTCACATCGGCGTCCGCCTCCCGCCAGGTCTTTCCAACCTCATAGACTTCCCATGCGGCTAATTCAAAGCGCGTCTTATGTATTTCGTCGGCTGCTTTAAAAAGAATTTTGGCGCGCTCCTGGGCAGAAGTCTGTTGCCATTTCACAAAGGCCTCACATGCCTTTTCAATTGCCTGGTCTGCCTCTTCCGAGCCGGCCATGGCCACCCTGCCTACCACTTCTTCAGGCCGGGCCGGATTAATGGATGAGACTTCCTGAGATGTCCGAACTTCCTTTCCTCCAATGAGCAACGGATAGAATCCGCCCAGTTCTTTCCTCACCCTTTCTAAAGCCTGCTGCATCTGTTGACGGTTTTCTATCCGTGAAAAATCGGCATGAGGTTCATTCTCAAAACGACCGGGTTTTTTATCCTGATCGAGGGATGGCTTGGGTCGCGGAAGAGCCAAAACGGCTTCCGGAGGCTCACCTTCCAAAAATGCCCTTCGCACAAAGGACTCGTTGGAGGTATTTTCCAACAGCCTCCGCACCAGGTAGGCCATCCCGGGGATCAATTTTCCGATAGGGGTATACACCCGTACCCGATAACCCATTTTAGAAAGAACAGACTGGAGGGGTCCTCCCATTCCATACAGGACCTGCAACTCAAAATCTGTCGGGGTCAAACCCCTTAACCGGGCAGCCGTAATGGCATGGGCAATACTTCGCACATTATGCCCTCCGAAGGCAGGGTAGACATGATCGGTATGGTCCAGGAGCAGATCGGTAAGCCGTTCATAGTGATAATCTGTGGCTCCCTTGTCCAGGTACACCGGAACAGGCCAGCCCTTTTGCCAATGGATCACGGTCTCATAATCCCAGTAGGCCCCTTTCACCAGACGCACCGTGATCCTCTTCTGGTGTTCCTGGGCCCACTGGATGACACGGTGAAGATCTACCTCGGAATCCTTGAGATAAGACTGAATCACTAGTCCGGCATCATGAAAATCCGAGAAGAGATCTTCTGATAAGAGTCTAAAAAAACTAGCCAGGATCAGATCCTTAAACTGGTAGTGCTCCATGTCCAGATGGACATGGGCCCCCAAATTCCTGGCCCGTTGTAGAATAGGTCGCAGCCGTTCACATACGGCTTGCACACTCCCATCCCAATCCATAGGGTCTATCTGAGAATAGAGCGAGGTGACCTTGACCGAGAGATTGACCCGGGGAATTATACCCCATTGGTTTTTCTCTAAAAGGGCCTGGGATGTCCAGTTCCTAGCCTTGTTGGCCAACCTGTCTAGGAGATCGATATAACGGGCCGCATAAGCACGAGACTCCTCTTCGTTTACGGCCACCTCGCCTAAAAGGGCCAGGGAAAAGCCCAAACCTTTTTTCCACTGCTCCTGGAGTTTGGGAATGGCTTCTTCCACATCCGTCCCAATGATAAACTGTTGGGCCATTCGGGTCACATGGGCCCGGATGGTCCTGGCCGCCAGTAGTCCGGCGGGGGAACTGGGTGACAGCGTTTTGAGACCCCACGAAACTAAGGGAGGAAACTTCTTGTCTGGAAGATCAAAGTATTCTTTCAGCAGACGGACAACCTGAGAGCTCTCCTTTAAACTGGGCAGGACATCGATGAAGCGGAACAGGGCCACTTTGAAATCCTCATCCTGCATAGCCCACTTGAGGACTTGGCCGCCCCACCACTCCCGGTGAAACAGGGAGTACTTCTCGGCCTTCAAGCCCTCTAAGATCTCCTGACCGATCCGCTGGGTTTCCTTTTCAAGGTCTTTGGTCTTGGTCATTGCTTCTGACGTTGTTCCTCCGTCTTGAGGTCCTGCATTCCCTCATTCGCCTTTTTTCTGATCTGTTCCGTGTCTGGGCTCTTTGGGGGTGTACTACAGGCTGTAAGCCCCACCACGAAGAACAAACCCACCAAGGCTAAAGCGACCCATCTTTTATAAGGTTTGAAGAACCCCGCCTTGACAGGCGGGGATTCTTCGACACCAGTTGAGAAAACCACATTCTGATTCGCTCGCTTACCCCGCCTTGACAGGCAGGGACTGCGCTCGCTATGGGTGTTCATCACCGACCCATCCTTTCTCATTATAACTAATCTTTTCCCCGATACTCCACTTCGGCCAACATTTATTCGTCGCCGAAAATAATATTTGCCACTGCAGGCCCCACCTCTTCCTGCACCACTCGCTGAGCGGCTCGAACAGCCCGGGCCTCTGCCTCCTTTGCCTTGAGATGGCCTTCCCGTCCCGTTCGTGTCACATTTCCGAATACCCGGTCATTTGACCGATCAATCAGGGTAAACTGCACACTCCATCTAAAAAACGGCTGGCCTTGCAACTGGAGCGGTTCGAGATCCATCTGGCCCCTCACTAGAACATCTTCGATGACATTCTCCTCCTTCACCTCTGAAGACTCTCGATTAATGACCATTAACCCTTCCTGAGTGAGACCCTGCAGGATAGCAGATCGGATTTTTTCAGAGTAAGGCCCAGACAGCTCCAGAGCTACATGAAAATCCTGAGACAATGCTCGTCTCAGCGCCTGCCCCACCTGGCTGAGAGACAATGTGCTGTCGACTCCATGACTATCCGGGCTGATGATCTTCAAATCCGCATTCAGTCCCTCGCGCAGTAACAGGGCCTTAAAGGCAGAATGAAGATCACGAGCAGTTTGAAGTCTGCTGTCAGTCTCTTCCGGCACATCTGACAGATCACTTTTTGTGGCTGATTGAAACAAGGCACGGGCCTGCCTGTCCAACACCTCCATTCGCCCACGGATCACTGTAGCAGAACGGGCTCGATCCATCACGGCCAGGGCATAGATCCGATGGGACCGGGAATCCAACCACACCTCGGCAATAGATACATTCTCAAGAACTTTACTCGTAGACACCTGGGTGAGTTGATCAATGAAGATTTTATGACTCGCCTCATCCCTTGCTTTGGAACCTTCGCCTGAGCTAGAGGACTGAAGATACTCCTCCCATTCTTGTGTCTTTGACCTTATATTGGCCTGAAAGATTTTGGAGATGGCTGCATAGGCCTCATCCTCTGCGGATTTCCGATCGTCCCCATAACCCACACCGGTCAGATATTTCTCCCTAGGATATCTGGAGCTCTCACTGTTCACCCAGTCAGGGGGCCCAGATGCGCCTGAAACAGGCTGTATCTGACATGCAACTTCCAAGGAAAGGACCATGCCTGCAATAAGAAGTCTGGTCTGTAAGCGTCTCATGCCACTCATGGTGACTGGGCAGATCCCACCACACGGCTGCTCAAAAATTTTTTCTCGCCGGCCAAGATTTTCACCTCCGGAAATGCTCTCTGGGTTATTTCTTGACCGTGACGGTTTAGGTATTGCACTTCCACCTGATAGGTTCCCGGAGGAACCAGTAGGCGGGCCATCTGTACCTCACCAGGCAGTGTTCTCCAACTTCGTTTGTCCGACTGCTCGGACAAAAGGGAGTAGAGATTGGTTCCTACATCAGACAAGATCCTGGGGAGGGGTTTATCCTCTTTATTGGCCTTTTCCCGGATAGTACGGGACACCATGTATTTGGCGGTAGCCCGGGCAATGGCCTTGGCCGTGATGCGCCCGATCCGGTTCTCCAGGTTCTTAATGGCAATCGACGTGATATCTTCTACCAAGACCGTCTGCTGCGGCGTCACTCCTGCTCCCTGAACCCTCATTATGGCATTAGCTACATCTGTTGGGCGTGAGATGAATCGGGGCATGGCAATATTCAGGATATAAACCCCACCCTCTCCATCCGGGACGGGGGCCGTGATAAAGTAATCCGCTTTGACAGGGGAAAGTCCATTATAACTGATCAAGATAATCTCCCCGTAACGACGATACTCCTTGTGCCGCATCCATGGAATCGTTCCAAACTGGTCCAGATACTCCCGATGCTCCACGGTCAGTCCCAGGAGATCAGTCACTCTGAGAAGATCCGCCTTAAGCATCTGGGGAATGGGCGTCCCGTACTGCTTCTGATAGTCCTGGTAGGCCTCATAGGCCTTGCGATAATCGATCCAGGCATCGCTAGACTCGCCCTTCGCTTCATAAAGGATTCCACCCAGGTATCTTGCAAAAGCATCTTCCTTATAAAGGTTCTTCTTCTCGTATCGGTCGTTGAGGAGGTTAAGTTTGTGGTCCATCTTGCGGGTCTCCACCAGAGCCTCATCTATTTCACCTAAATAGATATAGTTTAGGGCCGCAATCAAATTGATCATGACCCGCTCAAAGTCTTCACCTTCATAGGGAAGGGTATTGTCATTGGTGAGCATGGCCCCCGCCTCAGAGGTCAAGCTCTTGGTGTACAGCTGTTCGGCCCGCTGCTCGGCCAGGTCCAGAAACTTATTGCTTTCAATGTATTGGCCGGCAAGATGCAGGGCCATGGCCCGATCCATGTCATACAACAAGACATTCTTAGCCCCGTACCTTTTGGCCTGTTTTTCAATGACGGCGTCCGCCTTGAAGAAGTCCTGCCGGGAGATGTAATGTTCGACCTGGATATAATGGTGAGTAATGGGGCTGCATGCCGAGACGAGCCAGAGCAGTCCTGGAAGAAAAAAGGGTCTAAAAACCAAAGCGACTTCGCTCAATGATTTTTTTGATCTTCTTTTGGCCAAACCAGACCTTGGAATTCTTCTCGATGTCGACCATCTCCAAATCCACCTGATAGAAAATGGCCTTGGTCCCCTTGGCCTCGTCTAAAATGGTATTAATCACCCCTTTGAGCATATAGTCGGCCCCGATCTCTTTGCCCAGCCCCTTGGCTGTTTCCTCAGAAGAAAACTCCTGTTGCTCCTGTCTTTCTTCCCGGACCTCCTCTCGTTCCGACTTGGAAGCCACAAAGACCACCCTGCCCGAATTAGTCAACTCACGTTCCAGGTCCTTAACAAATGTCTGGACACTGATATGCTCATGGCTGTTGTTTACCACGGTCCCCACAATCACAGTAGGTTCCTTGCGATGTTGATTCACAAACTTATCCACCCAGGGCCGGTTCAGGGCCTCACTCACCATCTCCTGGGCTACCAGTCTGGAATCCGTGTCATTCCATCGGCCACTCAGGTCCGTAACGGTGTCGGGTTCCACTCGGGACACCTTCATTCCACAGGCGGACACCATAAGGCTCATACCTAAAAGGAGAAAGATTCCTGTCTTCCATTGTCGCAGTCCCATCACACACCCCTTTCCTTTGAATAATATTACTGATCCCTCTTCTCTTCTTCACGGGCTAGGTCATCGAAACTTCGGTCGGCGTTCTTCCGGATGAAATCTCTCACCTGGGTGTTTAACTCCTGCATCCGGTCAATACTTTGTTTGAACTTCTCCAGGTCCAGTCGAGCCAGGGCATAGTGGGTATCATTTCCAGCATCCACCCAGTGATCTACGATCATCGCCCCAGACAGGGTCACCGCAGAAAAGGTCTTGATCGTCTGCTCTACATGTTGTTCTTCTACGGCCGGCGACTGGGCCGTCATGGCTGCTCCCCCCGTGGTAGAAGCCATGTAGTCCTTCATCAGGGAGGCAGTATAGGTCTCAAAGATCTTGGCTATTTCGGCCCGTGCCCGATTCTCGGATGAGGTCCTGGCCAGGGGCTCATTCTTCACTCCCACCACTGCTCCCACTCCATAAAACACCTTTTCACCTGCATCACGAAAGGCGCCACTCCCCTCCTTTACCCAGTCAGGCATTTTTCCGCCCCGAAGGGGAGCACCGGCACAAGCAAGTAACAGTGCTGGCAAAATCAGGAGGTTTAAAAAAATCCACATCCATTTGACTTGATATATTCTCTCCATGGTCATCCCCTTTACTCAAAACGACAAAATCCTTGACAGCAGTTATGATACCACACTTTAGTCTCGATGTCCTTCCGTATGTGACCTATGTCTTTTGACATCTTTTCTGATGGAGATATACTTACAACTATAATATCACTCCTGAAGAACTTATTATCCCCTATGAAGAATCCTGCCAATCTAGATTTGAAAAGCATTGAGCATCGCGAATGGCACCTGTGGTTTCTGACACTCACCTTGATGATGGTCCTAGGAACCATTACTGTGGTCACCTATCTCTTCATCCTGAATGAAACCCCTTCCCAGACCGGACCTGCCCAATCCATCGCATTTAGGGCACTGGTAGGGCTCTTTATCCTCATCACTCTTTTTTGCGTCTATGTCTTACATACTCGCATTACTTTTGGGAAGCTCCGGGTCCTATTGGTGGAGATGAGCAGCATTATTGCTTCCACCGTGGAGTTGAATGTTCTCCTTCACTCGTTTGCCTCCCGCATTGTCCACGCCAGCTCTGTGACCCTGTGCCAGATCGCTCTTTTGACGACGTCGGGTCTGGCCGTAAAACTCAGATCCAGCCATGCTGTCCGAAAGGTGGACTGGAAACCCCATATCGGCAAGACCTATCCATTGGGTAGCATACCCGCATGTAGACAGGCAATCCAGACACTCCAGCCGGTGCTACTCCGTCAAAAAGATCTGGTGCAGCTACAGAAGGTAGATGATTCCCTGGAACTTCTGACCGGCGGTCTGAAAGAGATCCGGTCGGTCTTGATCATGCCCATGGTCACCAAAGATCGGGTTCTTGGAATTTTGATCCTTGGGGAAATGAGGGGTTTTAAAAGAACCCGGTTTAGCTCTTCCAAGATGGTCCTGACCCAGGCCTTGGCCAAGCAGGCCGCCACGGCTATTGATCACGCCAGGCTCCTCATCGAGGTCATCGAAAAGAGTGAGGCCATTCGGGAAGCCCATTTTGATTCTATAAAGGCCCTGGCCGAGGCTCTGGAAACGAAGGATGTCTACACCCGAGGCCATAGTGAGCGGACCGTACACTATGCAGTGGTGATCGGTAAGACACTGAGGCTGTCAGAGAAGGAGCTGGAATGGATCCAGTACGGTGCGATTCTGCACGATATCGGAAAGATCGGGATCCCCGAGAATATTCTCAACAAGCCTGGTCCCTTGACGAAGGAGGAGTACGAGATTATGAAACGGCATCCAGTGATGGGGGCAGAGATCATCCGCCACATTAAGTATCTGGATCCCGTGGTCCCTATCGTTTTGCATGACCACGAACGATACGATGGTGACGGCTATCCTCACGGGCTCTCTGGGGAAGCCATTCCTCTGGGCGCCAGGATTATCGCCCTGGTGGATGCCTATGATGCCATGACTACAGACCGCGTTTATCGAAAGGCCATGTCAAAGGAAGAAGCGATTGAGCAGATCCGCCTCAAGGCCGGGACCCAGTTTGACCCCACACTCAGCGCGATATTTATCGACATCCTTTCAAAACCCCAGTAGCCTTTACTCGATTATGCCTTGGGGGGGCTTTGAGTCCTGATGAACTGAAAGATGCAAGATCCGATCTGAAACAGATCTCCATTCTTGAGAACAGACTTTTCTAGTCGCAGGTTATTGACATAAACCCCATTGGTGCTGTCCAGATCACAGAGCATGTACTCGCCAGCCTTTTTGATGATCATGGCATGCCTGCGGGATACCTCTTTCTCTTCGATCATGATCTGTGTTCCAGGATCCCGACCAATGAGATATTCATCCTGAGTCAGCCGATACTCCTTTCCTCTCAAAGTCCCGCTCAGGACCCTCACGGTGGGAACATCGGCTTCCGTCCCCCCCACATAAGGATGTCCCATGTCAGGATGATATGTGCTTTCCTCATCCACAGGAAACTCCGTGAAAGAATGGTCTGCAATCTTTATCTTTAAGTATATTAAGTATAAATGACTTTACATGATTGTCAAATTATGGGCCGGATTTTGGCCCCAGGCTCTGAATAAAGTCTCGTATGGCTCGAAAATACTCCACACCCCCTACGATATAGACATCATTGTGTCCTGCACCCCTGATCGTGTAGAACTGTTTCGGCGAACGGGCCGCCTCGTACAGCGTTTTACCCTGTCCATAAGGCACGATCTCGTCTCTATCACCATGCAGTATAAGGAGCGGAGCATCCACCTTGCCGATCTTGTCCAAGGAGTCGTAGCGGGTAGAGAGGAGCCCTGCAAACGGCAGCCAAGGGTAATGGAATGCCGCCATGGCCCGAATAGAGGTGAAGGGTGCTTCCAGGATCAGACCATAAAGCCGTCGCTTCACAGCCAGATCCACCGCCACGGCCGATCCCAGAGACTGACCGTATACCACAATCCTGAAGGGATCAAGATCAGGCCTCTTGGCAAGATAATCATAAGCGGCCAAGGCATCTTGATACGTTCCTTCTTCTGTAACCCGTCCCTCGCTCCGACCGTACTGGCGATAGTCAATCATCAAGACATTCACCCCTAATTCACGATGAAAATCCCGTAGTGAGTCCACACGACCGCCCAGGTTCCCTGCATTACCGTGCAACCATAGAAAAGTCACCTTTGCACCCGAGGATGGCACGTACCATCCATTGATCCGTGTCCCGTCAGGTGTAAAAATATATAAATCCTCAAAAGGTAGCCCAACATTTGTTGGGGTAACTACAATGGACTTTTCAGGAAAGAAGATGAACGAACGCTCCATTCCGCACCCTACCAGCAGACTGATGATAAAAGCAAATAACAGTAACAGTCTCTGTCCCACAGCGGTATTCTAGAACCCCCTGCAGAGAATGTCAAATAAAAGCCTTAACCTTTTCGAATGATTTTAGTATAATGGAAAGATTCGGTATAACCATGAACAAGTGGGAGGAAGATCTCTCCGAACGACAACGGAAACTTCGGCAAAGAGTTGCCGAGGTCCAGACCAGAGTCCAGGACGGGCTGTCTTATGCTTGGGACCGACTTCTGACAGAACGGATGGATACTTATTTCATCCTGGAAGAGCGCCTTCAGGAATTCGAGCGCCTTTTTTTAAACATTCACCAGGAGATCGATGGCACCACCGAGGTTGCAAGTTTTCAGCGTCTGGAAGAGCGATTCAACTACCTGGAAGACTACTTTGAAGAAGTGGACGGTGAGCTGCGTGACAGGCCCGCCAGGCGACGGGGCCGCAAGTTTAGCTTCTTTAACTTCTTCCGACAGTGGCAGGCCGAACAGGCAATCGGTGAGATCAGGGACACCGCCGAGGCATATCAAGTACTTGGGCTTTCAGTCGGGAGTGATCTAAAGACGGTGACTGCCACCTTTCGTCGGCTGGTGAAGGATCTTCACCCCGATACCCGGGAGGGAGATCGAAGCACAGAACCACAGCTCAGAAAGCTGATGGCGGCTTATCAGTTTATTAAAAAAGAATTAAGACGATAACCCATGCGTCCTATGCTCCAACAACTCGTTCCCAGCGAAAAAGAGAGGGCTGTTCAGGGCATGTTTTCCTCAATCGCCCACCGCTATGATCTGAATAACAGCCTGCTCTCGTTGGGTTGGCATCATGCCTGGAAACGCAAGGCCATACAAATGGCAAATATTCAGGAAGGAATGGCGATCCTGGATCTATGTACGGGTACGGCGGATTTGACAATCCTGCTGGCCCAAGCCATTTCACCACACCGGCCCCCACAGATAAAAATCATCGCCCTGGATCTTAACGAGCAGATGCTGAGCGTGGGGAGAGAAAAAATTGCTGAGTACGGTTTAAGCCGCCAAGTGACCTGTCTGAGAGGTCACGCCGAGTGGCTGCAGTTCAAGAACCAAACATTCGACGTGGTGACTGTAGCATTCGGAATACGAAATGTGGATCATGTTCCCAAAGCTTTCGCCGAGATTTATCGGGTCTTAAAACCAGAGGGAAAAATGATCTGCCTTGAATTCACACGGCCCCCTTCCAGGTTACTTCGAAGGCTTTATGATTTTTATTCCTTCAAGATCCTGCCTTTTATCGGCACTGCTGTTTCGGGGGACAAGACAGGGGTCTATCAGTATCTTCCCTCCTCGATCCGAGAGTTTCCAGATCAGGAAGGCCTAAAAGCAATCATACAGGCTGCAGGATTCAGGAAGGTGGAGTATCTCAACCTGACCGGCGGCATTGTGGCCATACACAGAGGCTTCAAGGCACGATGAGCTGGATCGGTGGCATTATCCTCCTGTGTTTTTTTCTCTCCGGTGCAAGCGGTCTTATCTATGAAGTGATCTGGCTGCGGATGTTAGTCTTGGTCTTTGGCTCCACCACCTTAGCCGTCAGCACCGTGCTTACCGCTTTTATGGGTGGACTGGCTCTGGGGAGTCTGTGGTTTGGAAGGGTGGTTGACCGCTGGCGACGTCCGTTATACACCTATGGTCTTCTAGAAGGATGTATCGGGCTTTATGGATTGTTAGTACCCGTTCTGTTTCCCCTCTTGGTCCCCCTCTATCAAGTACTCTGGGATCTCTTTCATCCCTCCTTTTATCTATTCAACCTACTACGATTTCTCTTGGTCATGGTCGTACTGATCATTCCCACCACGTTGATGGGAGCCACTCTGCCCATTCTGGCCAGTTACTATGCTGGGCGCAAGGAACACTCAGCCCGCAGGATCGGTCTTCTGTATACCTTCAACACGGCGGGAGCGGTGCTGGGGACATTTGCGACAGGTTTTATTCTGCTCCCCTCCTTGGGAATTCAAAAAACCACCTGGATCGCGGCCGCCCTCAATCTATTTTTGAGTCTCACCGTCATATGGATCTCGGGACAAAAGTCACAACTCATTGGACCCTCCATGATGAGAACGGATAGAGACCCCAGCTATGAAGGATTAGAAAAAACGGATCCATCCTTTGCCGCGTTGACCTTTAAGAGTCAACAGAGCCAACAGATGGCTGGGGTCATGACGATTGGCTTAGTCCTGGTAGCTTTTGCCTTTTCGGGATATACTGCATTAGTTTATGAGGTGGCCTGGACCAGAGTGCTGTCGTTAATCTTGGGCTCCTCCATCTATGCTTTCAGCACCATGCTGACCACCTTCTTACTGGGCCTGGCGCTGGGCAGCGCCTTATTTACCCAGATCCTCAACAGGCTTAAATGGCCAATCCAAACTTTTGCCCTTGTCCAGATCGGGATCGCCCTAACCTGTTATGCCACCTCGGCCTTGCTGGAAAGGCTTCCCTATTTTTTCCTTCGGGCCCTGGCTTGGGGATTGCCTGTTTTTCAGGATCACCCGGATCGGCTCATCATGGCTTTATGGTTTTTCACGACTGCCGTGGTCATGATCCTGCCCACTTTCCTTTTTGGGGGAACCTTTCCTTTGGTGATCAAAATCTATCATCTCTATGCTCACAAGATAGGCCGGACTGCAGGTGATGTCTATTCTGTCAACACCGTAGGTGCCATCCTGGGCGCCTTTTTAGGAGGGTTTGTCCTGATTCCCACCTTTGGACTTCAATGGACTCTTCTCTTAACCATTCTGGTCAACCTGGGCCTGGGGACGCTACTCATTCTTGTTGCTCCTTTTAGCAAGACTCATTTTCGGGTAGTGACTCTGCTTTCCATCCTGGTCTTGTTTGTTGGTTTTCTCTGGCTAAAAATCCCATGGAACCCCATCATGATGACCTTCAACCTAGGCATCGAGTATCCCCGCTACCTTGAGGTCATGAAGAGCGTAAAGGGTGCAGGTTGGGAAGGTTTCAGACAGAAGATGGCTCAAAACCTCGAGGTGGAGTTCTATGAGGAGGGAAACACAGCAACAGTCACGGTGGTCAAGGATGCGGTGGGACACCACTATCTTAAGAATGATGGGCGGCCGGAGGGAGGAGAACCCTACCTGCGGACCCATGTATTGCTGGCCCATCTTCCTCTGCTCCTGGGGCAGGAAAAACAGGCCGGCTTGATCATTGGGTTGGGAACAGGAGTCACCTTGGGATCAGCCCAGCAGCATTCCTTGAAGAGTCTAGAAGTGGTGGAGCTTGAGTCTGCCGTGATCCATGCTTCAGACTACTTCAGAAACATCAGCCTTCACAATATGGATGATCCCCGGTTGAAGGTGACGGTGAATGACGGCAGGAATCATCTCCTGGTTAGTCGAGAAAAGTATGATGTCATCATCGCTCAACCCTCCTTCCCCTGGCTGACCGGCGTCTCAAACCTATTCACCCAGGACTTTTTCCGTCTAGGGTCCCAGAGACTGCAAGAAGGAGGAATCTTCTGCCAATGGGTTTCTGTCTATGGGATGACCCAGGAAGGTTTCAAGAGTGTGCTGAAGGCTTTTCATTCCGTCTTTCCCTATGTGATGGTGTTTGATCCAGCGCCCCCTGACATCATCCTCATCGGTTCCAATGCCCCTATTCAGATTGATCTTCCCGCCCTTGAAGAAAGGATGAAGAGTGTCCCGATCCAGAAAGACCTGGAACGAATCGACATACAGAATATTTATGACTTCCTGGCTACTTTTTCCTTGGGCAGCAACGAGATCAATGCCTTTCTCTCTGGTGCGGTCATGAATACGGATGACAATGCCTGGGTCGAGGTGTCTGGCCCTCGGGATTACTACACTGGGCGGATCAATGGTCAGCCGGAGGCCATTCGGGATACCCTCTATAACACCCAGCGCAGCATAGAAGATTATCTGGTCAACCCCCAGGACATGACACCGGAGCAGAAGTCCTCTCAGATGCTGGGACTGGCCCAGGCCTACTTTAAACCGAGAAACCTGGCTTATGCCTCTTTCTATGCCGATCGTTCTCTCAAACTGCAGGAATCGGCCGAAGCCCACCTGTTCATGGCAAGGCTTCTTGTCGCTCATGCCCAAAAAATGGCTGAGAACGGCATGGCCATATCCAGCTCTCAGGGCGTCCTCCAAGCGGCCATCAAGGCAACCCAAGTAGCCCTCAGTCTTAACCCCAAGTACATAGAAGCCCTTCAATTCCAGGCCGAACTCCACCAAGGATTGGGCGAGATGGAGGAGGCCATTTCATCCTACCAGAGACTTCTGGAAATCAATTCAAGGCTCCCGGATACCCGCTACACCCTGGCCTCTCTCCTCCAGGCCCAGGGCAGGCACAAAGAGGCAAGACGGCACTACCAAAGGTTCCTAATTCTCACTCCTCAAACAGAGGCCTATTCCGGGCTGATAGAGATGGCCAAGAAGCAACTTGCAGCCTTAGACCAACAGGAGAGAGCCAACCAAAAGAGCAGACCACCACGCAGCAGCAAACCCATTCCACCCCCTCCTGATCAAACCCCTTCCCCCCAACCCCAAATGGAATCTCCCCATGTAGAATCCCCCACCCTAGAAAACCCTCCTTCGAATCCTGAGACAGAGATTAAGCCTCCTGAATGAGTCCCTTCTGGGAATCTTGTTGCCATGGCAAGTGGATTCTGGTATCTTCTGGTTGATGAAAATCAAGTCTATTTTATATGTCTGGTTACCCTGTAAAAAGATTTATCCTGCAGGCCCAACCTATCTAGCCAACTATGTTCATCAGAAACAGCCCGAGATCCATCAGCATCTGCTGGATCTCTCCCTGATCCCGCGCCCAGAACGGGCCAGGGCCTTGAGCGAAGCACTTTTTAGGCTTCGTCCGGAGCTGGTTCTTTTTTCCTGGCGAGATATCCAGGTCTTTGCCCCTCATGAGGGAGATCCGTCTCTAAAATATGCCTTTAACTTTTATTACTCCTCGAATCCTCTCAAGAAACTGTTTGCCTCCATTAAAGGGCTTCAGTATCTGTGGATCTACTACCAGAATATTCGAGAGATCCTGTCCTATCCCTGGCTGGTCCATCAGACCCTCCCAGAGAGTTGCCTCATGATCGGGGGCGGGGCCTTCAGCGTCTTTTCCGAACAGCTCATCACCAAGTTGCCTCCTGGCACAATTGGGGTAGTAGGAGAAGGAGAAGAGACTGTGCTGAAGATCATAGAGGAACGTCCCCTCATGGATGAGCGAATCATCACAGCCACCCAGGGTAAGCCTTATATCGGCCAGAAAGCGCATTATCTATCTTTAGATGAGCTGGTCATTGACCTCCCCTATCTGACCTCAATCTTTCCCCAGCATCAGGCCTACCATGGCGAATTCATCGGTATCCAGACCAAGCGGGGATGTCCTTACGACTGTCAGTTCTGTGAATATCCTTACATTGAGGGCAAAAAGGTCCGCTACCGTCCACCGGCCCTCGTCTTGGATGAGATCAAGCAATTTTACAATCAGTGGGGAGTCCGCCGATTCTGGTTTACAGATGCCCAGTTCTTTACAGGCAAAGAGTCTTTTCCCCAATGCATCGAGATCATGGAGAGAATCATTTCGGAGGGGCTCAAGCTGGAGTGGAGTGGTTATATCCGGACCAGCCTCATCAACCCCCAGTTGGCTGATTTAATGGTGCGTTCGGGCTTAGGAGATCTGGAGGTATCCATTACCTCGGGTTCACAGGCTGTGGTGAATTCACTACATATGGGCTTCAGTCTTGAGAAGCTGTATGACGGCTGCCGGTATTTGAAGGAGGCGGGCTTCCAGGGTAAACTGATCCTCAACTATTCCCTAAACTCTCCCGGCGATTCAGAAGAGGGTCTGATGGAGAGCGTGGAGTCCTATAAAAAGATCGCGGCTATTATGGGCGAGGATCGGGTCTTCCCCATGCTTTTCTTTTTAGGAGTACAACCCCACACCGGCTTTGAGCAGAGATTGATCGAGGAGGGCTATCTGTATCAGGGCTATAACCCTCTTTCGATGAATCCCATAGCCATCAAAAAGAAGCTCTACAATCCCAAGCCCTTAAGCAAATTCATTGCCAAGGCCTGCCTGGCGGCCTGGGAGAACGTGGCATGGAAGCATGCCAAAGACCGTGGTACTTCTGTGGCTCAACTGTATGCCGACGAGAGTATGTTCCGCGGTGTAGTGGAAAACTCCGGAAAACAGGTCCTGATCACCCTTGAGCAGGTGCTGAAGAACAAATAGTCAATTTTTGAATGTGGGAGCCCGTTTCGAGGCCGCTACTTTTTTTCTACTTCGGGACAGGTGGGTCCTATTCCAATCCACCAACATTCGGCTTGATTCGACTTCAGTTTTTCTCCCATCAAGGCATCAGCTGGTCCTTGGGTCACCCTTCCATATCCACAGGCTCCTAACAAAAAAGAAATGCTGATTAGGCTGATCCACAGGTATCTTGCCATGGCTTCTCTCCTCCTGTTTTTGATTTCCAACTAACCCCGCTTCACCAGGCCAACCACATGCTCCTGGTACTTACAGATCTTTTTCCTATTGCCATTGAGGTTTTCTGAATCGGGATGTTCCCCTATAGCCTTAGTGCCCACTCGCTGAAATCCAACCGCTTCAGCGATTCCGCCAATAACCTCATGCACCTGAAAAATCATCCCGCCCATGACCCAGGGAGCGATCACCACAATGGCGGCCTTGCCAGGTTTTAATACCCTTTGCATTTCGCAAAGGGTCTGTGCCAAGCCCTCGAAGTACTGTCCCAAGAGGCAAGCGGTCTTTCTGCCCACATCGGTCAAGGGTGTCACGATTTTTTCAGGAAGTATGTCCCGATGGAAGAGTTGGGTTTCTGGACAAACTGTCTGAGCTCCAATATAAAAATCCTGACACCTGGCAAAAGTATCCTGCCCAACCCCTAACCAAGAGAGTGAATACTGGTGATTTTGCATGCTGTTCATAGCCTCCCCGGAAGGGGGAGACGTAATCACCAGATCAATGGTATCATCCTCAAAAGGGAGACTTCTGGAATCTCCCCAGACCACAGAGGCATGCCCAAGAGCCTCGCTGAACTCCTCCAGCGAGCCTATGGCCTGAATCCCTTTTTCTAAAAAGAATTTAATGGTATCCCTGTTTTTTTTGGTTTGATGCAAGATCACGGAAGAAAAAATGACCTCAAAAAAGTTCTTGAGGGTGGATTCTTCTATTCGTTGGATCTCTCGAATAAGGGACGCCAGTTGGAGAATGGTGGATTCCGAAAAGTGATCATAAAAGACATCAAGGTTCTCTTCACCAAAATGACCTTTCAAAAACTGGTGGATTGTGTCGGGTGGAGCTAGGGAGCTTACAAAGGCATTGTTGACAATCCGATAAAGGAGGATCCTGACCTTACCGGGATCGAGCCGACCGGTCTTCATTCTGACGAGCTTGACTGCAAGGGGATCACAGTCCAGACCAATACCCATCCGGCCCACCATGGCTGCCTCGATCACAGTTGTACCGGATCCACACATGGGATCTAAAACTACTTCTCTCTGTTCTGTAAGGGCTTCAATAAACAGCTTGGGTAGGGTCGGATTAAATCTACCTTCAAAGGGATGGGTGTTGTGCAGAATGGAATGCTTTTCGATCGTCTGAAAACGCAGGTCAGACCTTAAAAGGTCCTGAAGGACAATTTTAGCCCTTTGCCCCTGCTTTAGAAGCCTCATCTCGCCTGTTGTTATGTGGGGGCCCAACCTCGCTAGCGCACTCGAGCATGCCCCGAAGGGGCGTCTATGCAAGAATACGATTCTGATTTTGGCTTTCCGACCTGCCTGTTGGCAGGTGCCCCGCGCTCACACGGGCAAAGCCCGACGCTCGCTTTAACAGATATTGTCAGCTCTTCAATATCCTTTCTGTGATCGTAAAAATCAGCACTCGCTATAGCTACAGAAATAGCACTTCTGGCAGCCCTCCTCCCGGGCTAAGAGCATACCGCACTCGGGACAGAGATTACCCGTCAAGATGATGGACGATTCGTCACCATTTCCCCCATTACCCCCGGCCTTTGTGGGACTGGCTGGATCCTCATTAAGAGGCTTTTGCACCGGCATCTCGGTATCATTGAGCCAATGTTCGGCCAGGGCACGGGCTATGGCATCCGGCAGGGAAGATACTCGTGCCTGCCCAAACCCAATGGAGCGGGCACCGCCGATTCCCCGGAGTTGGTCCACCAGCTCTCTCACCTTCTCACGGCGTGATAACAGGGACGGCGTGCGCAGATAAAGAGAGATGGAACGCCCATACCCCTCGGCCATAGCCATCACATCACTACCTGCTCTACCGATGGTAATGAACACCTCGGCAGGTCCTTCTTCATCATGATTCATGGTGATGTGGGCCGTTCCAAAAGGGGTCTCCCGACTCAAGGTCACTCCCGCCCGTTTATAGGGACGGGGTTTGACCTTGGGTGAATTCATATCGTCCGCCATCTTCTGGGGCTTTTCCTCCATCTTCACACCTTTTTTAGACACGCCCAGATTCATGACCTGTTCCTCCCGGCTGCCATCTCGGTACACCGTAATTCCCTTGCAACCAAGCTGATAGGCGATCAGATACGCTTTCTTCACATCTTCCACCGTGGCATTTTGGGGCAGGTTAATGGTCTTGGACACCGCGCTGTCTGAAAATTCCTGGAAGGCAGCCTGCATCCGAATATGCCAATCTGTGCTGATATCATGAGAGGTTACAAACACCCTCTGCCAGTTGGCGGGAACCCCATCGAGACCTTTCACAGAGCCATGGTTCTCCAGAATACGGTCCATTAGATCTTCTTGCCAGAATCCTTCTCTCTTGGCCACCTCAATGAAATAGTCCAGCACATAAGGCAGGTGCTCCCCATCCATCACATTCTTGTACCAGATTAAGGAAAACTCCGGTTCGCATCCGCCAGAGGTGTCCGCGATCATGGAGAGTGTACCAGTAGGGGCCACGGTGGTCACATAAGAATTTCGAACAGGCTGCCCCCTCTTCTCATGGAGCGATCCCTTCCAGTGACGATACACCCCTCGTTGCTGTGCCAGGCGCATGGACTCGTCATATCCGATATCCCGGATAAACTTCATCACCTTGCGACCCATCTCCACACCGTCTTCCGAATCATAAGGAACGCCCAGTTTAAACAGCATCCTGGCAAACCCCATGACTCCCAGTCCGATCTTTCGATTGGCCTTGGTGATCTCTTCGATCTGGGACAAAGGATAGCGATTCATATCGATCACATCATCCAAAAATTTCACGGAGACCCGTATCGTGCGCTGCAGATAGTCCCAGTCCATCTCATAACGGCCGTTGACCAACCTGAGGTGCTTCTCTAGATTGATACTGCCCAGGTTGCAGGACTCATAAGGCAGCAGGGGTTGCTCCCCACATGGGTTGGTGGCCTCCATGGCCGACACATGCGGGGTGGGATTGGTCCGGTTGGTCACATCAAGAAAGAACAACCCGGGTTCTCCATTCTTCCAGGCCTGATAGGCAATCTGATCCAGCACCTCAGAAGCCTTCTGGGACCGAACCTTCTGGCCATTTCTTGGATTCATCAGATCATAGCTATCATCTCTCTGTATGGCATCCATAAAGGCATCCGTCATGGCCACACTGATATTAAAATTGGTGATCTCCCGATTGTCTGTCTTACAGGTGATAAATTCCAGGATGTCCGGATGATCCACCCTCAGGATTCCCATATTGGCTCCTCGGCGCGTGCCCCCTTGCTTGACCGCCTCCGTGGCATGATTAAAAACCTTCATAAAGGAGACCGGGCCCGAAGCCACTCCTCCCGTGGTCCTCACCACATCCGCCTTGGGTCGCAGTCTGGAAAAAGAAAACCCCGTGCCTCCACCGGTCTTGTGGATGATGGCCGCCTGCTTCACGGTTTCAAAGATATCCTCCATGGAGTCTCCTACCGGCAGGACAAAACAGGCCGAAAGCTGTTGAAGCTCCCGCCCCGCATTCATGAGGGTGGGAGAATTGGGCAGAAATTCCAGTCTGGCTAAAATCCCATAAAAGTCATCAAAGGCCTTTTTCACCTCAGCTTGGCCTCCGTAGGCCATTTCAGCCTGGGCAATGTTTCTGGCTACCCGGGCAAACATTTCTGCCGGGGTCTCGATCACTCGACCCTGCTCATCCTTGGCAAGATATCGCTTTTCCAAGACCTTCAAAGTGTTGGCAGTCAATTTTAGGTCAGTATCGCTGGAGGAGGAACGGGCCATTCCTCCCACCACTGACCTTACCTGTGAAACCTCTCCCGTCACTTCCATGAATCCCTCCTCACCTCGCTAGCGCTGTCGAGCATGTCCCGAAGGGACGTCTATGCGAGAATAAATTTTTTTAGTTATATAATGATTGTGACAAATACAACCTTTTTTGGTTCTCTTGATCCTTGCAGCGGAAAAACATCGTACACCCATCTAAATGACCTGTCAAGCTAAAAAATACAATAGGTAGAAATTTAAATCTTTGATGATCTATATCTTGTGTATAACGCTGTAGATAGATTGTGGAAAACCTGTGAAGAAAAAAATTTTCTGAAATTCCCTATAAATTGTGTTAATTAGATCTAAGGGCTGGGGACTTGGGTTACTTTGAAATCGTAGGAGCCGTAACGGCTGGTGGAGAGCAGGGCATTGGGGGAACGGTAAACCTTGGCATAGAAAATTCCGCTGGTCGGGGCCACAAATGTGACACGGGATGGGAATGGATTGTCGAGATCAGGCGACAATGTACTAGCCAATGGCAGCCTAGACCGTCCATTAGGGCAGGCGGGTAATGTTCTGGGACCGAATCCTGTGCACTTACCAGTTTCCTGATCGACCTCATAACAACTCCAGGCATTACACTCACCCTGAAAATTTTTACTATTCACATCACGGTTGAAATCATCATTACGTGCTATAGTTTGTCCAGCGATATCCAGAATCTCTAAAAAAGTGTCGGCACCATTTTCAAGCGCTAATGTCTCAACAGTATAGGATTGGTCTATCACGGTATTGAAGGCGATATAATCAATATCCCCATCTGGGAAAATGGTATGTTGCTCTCTTAATCCTGGGGTTGCCAGCCTGTTAGGGTTTCTTGTGTTATCACCCTCAAAACTATCGCTGAAAAACCTCATCTTGCGGTCGTTAGCAATATTCAAGAAAGCTGGTTGAGTAGTGCCGAAGCTGTCCCAAAAAGCATCCATTGTAATACGAGGAGGTGTCGCTGTCTCCCTCCAGAAGGTTAAGACGTCCCAGATAGGCCTAAAATCTAGAAATAATGAGTCATGGGGTTCATTGATGCGATCCAGATTATCAAAGATGTCCCATAGTGCACTGGCCACTGCAATCTCATTGGTAGTTTGAATATTACCATTGGACTCAATTGAGAATGCTAAATCTGCTGCGCCATCAACTCCTACATCTACATTCATTGGATTTCTTCTGACCGCACTTGAAAAAAACGTCGCCCACCCTTCAGACCAAGATAGACGAATATCCTGCGAATGATCACCTAATGTATGAACTCCTCCTGGCGAATCGTCCTTTGAAAAGTTGTGGGCGATGAAGTGTCCATATTCATGGAGAATAATATCATCATCATACTCATCCCGGTCACCGCCTAATACTTGATCAATGAACAATTCCCCATCTCCCCGGATAAAAAGGCAATCGCTTACTATTCCCTGAGCTCCTCCCTCAACGGCTTGTGGGCATTCTTCTTGAGGAACAAAGAAAGTCCCGCCGAGAGTGCGGTCCCAAATAGTAGTAACTAGAGGAGCGTCCTGACCGGTCATAGACTTTAGAACCTCTCTCCCCTTCACCAAAGTATCCAGAATATTAAACACGCCTCCAGAATTAATATTCGGATTGTTCAAATCGTTCCTCAGATCAAAATTCACAGAAAAAGAGGTGCCCCCTTGCCTTTCATCAAAATCCTCTTGAACCCACCATGGCAAAAATTGAAACGGCTCATCAATCGAAGTTCGGAAGAAGCTTCCCACTTGAACTTTGGAGGTGGTGAGATTACTGGCAAACACAATCACAGTGTTAAGAGTGCGTATGGGATTCAGATAGATTGCACAATACCGGCCTTGATCATCCGTCGTTACCGTAGCTAAGAGAATTTGGCCGCTCCTCACCTCTACGGGAGCAAAACGGACCGGAATAAATACTCTTTGGCCTGTAAAGCCGTTTTGGTCGTAGAGTCTTTTCTCATATCGAACAGTCCCGGAGACTGTATTTGCACCCAAGCCCTGGCACAAAAACTCATCAGATTTTCCCGATCCACAAGCCGCTAGTAGAAACACTCCGATGAAGAAGTAAAGTAACCGAGGTATTTCTCTAACTTTACTTATGTTCTTTTTCGAAAGAGAAGATTTTAAGATCTCGCCCATCTTTATCTTTTATCACCCGAGATTCATGCTTTTCTTTGTCCTGCACCTTCGATTCAATTCCTAAGCTTTTTTTTGGCTCTAAATCAATTAATAACCTAGCCCCTTTTGTTACCCTCAGACCGTCTTGAAATTGAATCTCGGCGGTAGCCCTGATCACATGTCGTCCTGGCTCTTTCACCCGAAAATTAAACGTAATTTGTTTTAACGAGCCGGCTGTGAGTTCTCCTTCCCAGGTGCCTTGATCAGAGACCATCTCAACACCTGCAGGAAGTGTAAAGCCTACTTTCACCTGAGGTGCATCCACCATGGAGAGCACCTTAACGAACACGGTAACCTCGCCTCCAACCTGAGGGGTGCCACCCAATTCCAGGGTCATTTCCAAAGGTGCCATGGGTTTGACAGCCTCTGCAGGTTGCACGCTAAGAAAAAAACCGATGAAAAACACAGTTGTAACGAATGTTCTTAAAAAAAGCATAGGACACCCCTTGACTGTCACGGTAAGAATCCGCAATCTCTATGCCAGGTTGAAAACTTGAGTCTCTAAAGCAGTATGTATTTGATTTTAAAAGTTTTTATAGTTGGTGAGGTTTTAATGGCTGGCAAATTATTTCTTGATTTGAGGAAATTAGTTCATATGTGGGGGCCCGTGCGCCAACACAAAATGAAAGGTGCTCCGATGCCCCCACACCCCGCGCTCGGACAGGCTAAGCCTGATCCTCGCTTGCACAGCTATTCTATCTTCCAGAAAACAGTCGTCATATTATTACCCTCACGTTTAACCACGGCCCTGGCCGTTTTCACAAAACCACTCACTGTCCCGCTGGAAATGATCGTAAAATAGCTGCTCTTAACGGTACAATAATCTTTTATTTTAGTACGGATCTCTATGGATACCCCCGCCCGCTCCAGATCGCCTTCACAATTTTTAATCGGTCTTGCCTCCATAATTTTTTGGGCAAGGTCCTGCTTGATGGGAAATTCATCTGTGTTTTTCTCAAGAGAGGGAAGGGTCTGCAGGACCACTGCATCGGCCGTATTGATGTTAACTGAGCCCTGATCCCGGCTACCCATAAGATCTGAGTTAACCGTCAAGTAAGGGGAAACTTTTTCATAGACTTCATCCGTGATTCCACGGACCATGTGAAGTTCAGAGAGAACCGAGAGCTTCCCATTTTTACAATGGTAAGGTTGATTCAATCGGTTGTAGTAATCCTCCTCTGCCCCATAGGTTGAAACCGGATCGCCGTTTTGATCAATCCAGTCCACGATTCCATCCACCAGGTTTGGATCCAGGTTCAAGAGCTCAAATAATTTCTTCATCTGCAGCACTTTTTGGGGAGTTGGTTGATCGTTAGTGCTTACCAGATCATTAGGATTGAGCTTTCCCCCTTCGTCCTGGATGGTCACCGTCACAGTCCCATCTCCCACCGGATAGGGTGGAAAAGGGGCAGCCCAAAGTTCGTTGAAGGCATCATAATCTTTGCTATGCTGGGAATCATCCCGGAGTACCGCCTTGGCTGCCGCCACTCCGGACTGGGCCAGAAAGAAGGCCTTGGTTCCATCGCGAAAGTTGGATGCAGCCAGAAGGTCTGTCCGTGTGGAGAAATCAAACTCCAGAATCAGGGCCGTCAGCAGGACAACCACCAGGAGGGTGATGATCAGGGCCAACCCGCTCTCATCCCTAACTCTTTTCATAGCTTGCCACCACAAAGGTTCCATCCAAGAGGCTGGGATCATTGTATCGGCTCTTCAACTGGGCCCGTTTGACCCTGAGAAATTGAGGAGAGGCCTGAATGGTTTCAAGAAATTTCACCGTCTGGGCCAGGGTCACACTTTCCATTCTGACTTCCACCGCCACTTCTCGATAATCTCCCAGGACCTGAGAGGGTTGGGGGCGAATAAATACGATTTTGTCCTTGACCTGATTCTTGACCGCGATTCCTTCTAAATAAGAAAAGAGCGAAAAACTCTTATCCTGGACAATACGATTTTCCACGCCCGCGATCTTTTGTTGGGCAGCCAGGACCTGTTTTCGAAGCTGGCTCATCTCCATAATCTCATTCTCTTTCTGGCTGATCAGACGATCCATCGTCTTTAACCGATCCATAAAGGGAGAAAACATAAAATGATAGCCCAGCAAGATCATGCTGAGGCCTATCCCTACTGCCAAGAAGGTCCGTTCACGGGAGGAAAGCCTTTCCCAAAATTCTACGACCCAGATTGTGATTTCCTTCACCCGGATTTTCATGATGGGTCTCTATATTCCCTCGATTAAGGTGATGTTGATCCGAAAACGAATCTTGGACTGATCGGCGCTCATTTTAGCATCGCTGATCGTCACCTCATGGAACCTCTCATACTGACTTAGGGCTTCCTTGAATTTTTCTACTGATTCAAAGGAATCGGTCTGGGCCTCCATGCGAATACTACTCTGCTCAATGTGAAGATCAGAGACCTCAACCACCCGATCTTTGGGCATCCTGCGGGTCAATTCTCCGATGAGGTCCAGTAGGGTCACAGACCCGCTCCCGAAAAAGGCCACCTTCTTGTCGATCTCCTTCTGGGCGGCCTTGGTCTGTTCCACTTCATTCACAATATTCTTAATATTGGGAAAGGCCTGTTGAAAGATAGAACGGACATGAGACTGAAGCTCCTTATATCTGGCTGCCTTTAAGTCGTAACGGAGATAAAGGTTCCCTCCCGCCAGCAATAACAGAATTGCGCCTGCAATTCCTATGGCCATCAGGTGTTGACGGGTCTGTGTCTGTTCCTTGTGATAGGCAAACTCGCCTAATCTAAATCTGACCCTGGATCCTTTTTGTCCAAGGCATTCTTTTAAAGCAAGCCCGATACCTGCGGTAAAGGTCTCCTGATCAGGGACCCCTGGACCTTCCATCCGTTCTTTTCCTAACCGATGAGCCAGATAGGTGGACAACCCCTGCAGTCTGGCCGTTCCCCCACATACATAGATTTGTCGAATTTCTCGACGGGATTCGCTCTCATACACATGAAATGTGGTGCTCAGTTCCTTAACAAGAGGTTCAAGAGTGGTTTTCAGAATTCTTGAAATGCCATCCTCGTCCGTATCCGCCTCGGCCAGAACAGCCTTTCTCTTAATCTGTTCCGCCTGCTCAAGAGAGAGGTTCTGCGCCTGAGCAATGGCCTGGGTGAGGTGATGACCGCCATGCCAGATCGTTCTGATGAGGCATGGGTTCTCCTCGCCCACGATACACACAGAAGTTTTAGAGGCCCCTATATCCAGAAGAGCCACATCCCCTTTTAGGTCTTTAAAGTAGTGCTGGGAAAAATTAAACAGGGCCAGGCCGTCGACCTCCAAGGCTTTAGGATCCACACCGGCCTTCTGTAGTTCTCCCAGATGCCGCTTCAGATGCTCCTTAGGAATGGCAATGGCCAGGAGGGTAGAGTCCGGTCTGCTCGGGGTGGACTGCATGGGGTGGTAATCCACCACCACCTCTTCCAGGTCAAGAGGGATCTGCCCTTCCATTTCATAGGCCACCGTCTGTGCCACTTGCTGAGGATCTGTAAAAGGTAAGCGGACCACATGGGTAAACACTGAGCGTTGAGGGACAGACGCCACCACTTCTCTTCCAGAAGGAGAACGGATTCCCGCCTTGTGCAGTGCGGCCACCAAATCTCCATCGGTGTGAGGGGAGGGAATCGGCCATTCAATACACTTCTCAATATAAGGGCCCTTGAGGCCTCTTTGTATCAGAACCACCTTGATAGAGGAGCTACCTATATCAAGACCGATGATTCGTTGAAACATTTCGTTATCCTTCTACCATCACAGATTCAGCGGGACTCCATTGATGGAGATGGTAGGGCGTCCAAAGGTCCCCTTAATCACAACCTCTACGGAGCCTCGACCGTTGCCCATCATCGCCAGTACAGGAAATTTCTGTTGAAGATCTTCCTTTAGATATGCTTTTGTGGTCAAATTCAGAAGGCCATCGGGCCATCGATTCCTCAGTAACACCGTCCCCTGACCTGTCGCTTCAATGTGGGGACCTTGGACTGAAAAATCCTCTACGGTCATCACATTATTTTTAAATCCCAATTTTGTAGCAACCCTGGAGAAAGAAAGGTCAGGCAGTGCCATTCCGTTGGCCAATACCCCCATGGTCTTGACCCCCAGAAGTTCCAAATCACCGGACCCATTTCCTCGGAGTAAATCCTGATCCTGCCACGTGGCCTCAAGATCCAGCCGCAGGCGGCCTTCCATCTTAAAGGGGACATCCAGCCCGAGTGCCTGGAGTTCCAAATCCTGGGCGGATTCCTGAAAGTAGTAATGCATCTTCCCATCACGTCGCTGAACCGAAAAGCTCCCCCGAACCTTGCCTCCCAAGGCCTCTATAAAAAAGTCTGTCTCGATACGCCGATTCAGGAGAGGTAACAGATAGACTCTTGCCCTCGCCTGTTCCACCACTACATCGTCCTTAAAACCCACCTGAGGGTGTAGATGGACCTGTTTCCAGTCTAGGCCTATAGGAAAAAGCCGCTGACTCTGATTCACCCGTATCTGGCAATCAAGGACCTGCTCCAGCATCGCGATGAGACGGGCCTCCAACTTTTGGTGGGGGAATGTCAGGTAAAGAAAGAAGATCAGCAGGACAAGGGTGTAGAGAAAATAACCCAGAAAGGCAAGAAAATGCCTTTTGGGTATTTTCAGTGCCTGCAAAGAGATTCTGCCCAAACGGTGAAAGAATCCCGTCTGAGTGAGAGGCACGGCTTTTTCTATGTTATCTGGCAAGCGCAAGCTCGACCCAAGACTTGAAGGATCTTTGGCCACCTTGAGGCTCCTGAAACTGTAACTCTATTTCTACCACCCAGGGTAAACCCTTGTAGCTCGCAGGATTCCAACTATCCACCCATGTCTTTCCATCAAAATACCGGAGATTGAAACCCTGAATACCCTCGCCGATCTCGTACTGTCCTCCATCGTCAGAAAGACTGTAGAGATTGGGGCTTTCTTTGCGCAGGAGGACCCAACCTTTCCCTTCAGGACCTGCTTCCAGGGTATACTCAATAAGATTTAAATCTGAGATAGGCTGATTGGGCACATACCTCACATTGGACAGCGCCGTAAACTTCAGGGAGTCTTGCGGCCGGTCTTCCATCACATCATCCTGTCCCACAAAGGTGGCCTGCTGCAGTTCCTTCGGTATATAAGCCATGCTCAGATCCTCGGATAATTTCGTGAAGATAAGACGGGCATCTCGATAGATATTCGTCTCATGATTGACGCCATCAATCACCTTAATACTGGCATCGAAACTGGCATAAACCAGTGTAGCCACGACCGCCAAGATGGCGATGGCGATGAGGATCTCCAGCAGGGTAAAGCCAGAAGTAGATCCCCACGGGCAGAGCTTGTTGGCTCGAGGATTAAATCTTTTCTTGAAAGACATAATTCACCACTTCTACACTCTCCCGATCGTTTTGACCCCATGTCACTGAGACACGTACCTCACGAACATAATCGAAGGGCGTCGAAGAAATCACTCGATGCCAATGAAAATCTGAATAGCCTTCCCCAAATTCTCCATCAGCCTCCCCCAGCTCGGGAAAGCCCTCAAGGCCCGCTTCCACCATTTTCATCTTGGCCAAGGCGGTGGCAACTGTTAAATGTCTAGTTGCATCGACCAGGTTCACATCCTGATTTCTCAATCCGAGCAGGACCACCAGTGAGATGGAAAGAATTGCAAGAGCAACCAGTACCTCCAGAAGTGTGAAACCAGATCGATCACTCCTCACGATGCGCCGCTTCTTTAACTTCGATATAGCCATCATACACCTTCACCCGCCCGGTCAGTGGATGAATGTCTAAGGTGAAGACATGTTGATCCTGGTCCGTTAAGTGGATCATCGTTTTTTCCACCAAACCCGCCGGGAAAAATTGGGTAAAGGCCTCACCCTCCGTGACCTTGCCTTGATGCTGAGTCACCACATCCTGAAAGGCCACTCCATGTGGCAACTTAATCCACTCCTTCGCCAGGGAGGCAGGAGGGCCCCATTCTCCCAGGGAATTGGCCACTTGCACTTGATAGGCACCACCGTTAACATCGTAAGTGAGGCGACGGACCTGGCGGGTAGCCATGGCCTCATGATAGAGATACTGAATCGTTCCCACCAGACGTCTTGAGGCCGATTGAAGGCTATTCTCGGTCAGGGTCTGAATCTTTGGGTAGATCAAGAGTAGTAGAAGCCCCATGATAAACAGTACCACTGTAATCTCCAGAAAAGTGAACCCACGAACCCGTAACAAGTCATGACCACTCACAACTTTACTGGATGTTCCAGCTCTGTATATCCTCATCCTTCGTTTCTCCACCCAGCTCCCCATCCGCACCGTAGGAGACCAGGTCAAACTCCCCATGCGTCCCTGGGCAAAGATACACGAATGGTTTTCCCCAGGGGTCTACAGGAACTTTCGCAATGTACCCTCCCTCACGCCACTTGAGTGGAATGGGACTGATCGTGGGCTTGGTCACCAGGGCCTCCAGGCCCTGCTCGGTGGTAGGATAAAAACCGTTGTCCAGCCGAAAGAGGTTGAGGGCCCCTTCTAGTTGTTTAATCTGAACCTGGGCTGCGGTTTTTCTGGCTTCGTCCGTGCGTCCCAAAATCCTGGGGGCCACAATGGCCACCAGCAGGCTTAAGATCAGGATGACCACCAGAAGCTCAATCAGAGTAAAACCATCATTTTTTCTCATAGGATCACCTGACCAACTGGCTCATTTCGAGAATCGGTAGCAGGATGGCCATCACAATGAACAACACCACCAGGCCCATCACCAGGATCATCAAGGGAGCCAAGAGGGACATCAAGGTACTTAAAGTAATGTCCACCTCATTTTGATAGGCCTCTGCCACCTTTTGAAGCATGCGCTCCAGCTCGGCGCTGGCCTCACCCACCGCAATCATCCGGGTGACCAGAGGAGGAAAGACACCACTTCTTCTCAATGGCTCCGCGATGCTTTCACCTTCTCGGATATTCTCCCGGGCCGATTCCAGAGCTTTTTCTAAGACCCGATTATTGACCACCTTCTTGATAATATCAAAGGCCTGAAGTAAAGGCACACCGCCCCTGAGCAGGATACTCAGAGTATCTGCAAAGCGCGACAGGGCAATGAGTTTAACCAACTTCCCAACTAGAGGGGCCTTAAGCTTCCATCCATCATATTTTTCTCGACCCACAGGCGTAGCCAGATACCGTGTGAGGACCAACCCTACGACGAACATCAGCACCAAGAACAACCACCAATATCCCTGTAACAACCAGGTGATATTGATCAGAATACGTGTGGGAAGAGGAAGGACCTGGTGCACGTCAGAGAAGACCGACAGCACTCGGGGAACCACAAAATTCAGCAAAAAAACCAAAACCAGTGCACTCACCGCAAGCATGAAAATGGGATAGGCCATGGAAGACAGTACCCGGCTGCGCAACTGTCCCTGCCGCTCTAAGAACTGGGCCAAATACAATAGGATCTGGTCCAGGGTTCCACTGACCTCCCCTACCCGAATCATCTGGATATAGACCGGAGAAAAAATCCTGGGGTGCATGGCCAAGGCATCTGCCAAGGACCTGCCTTCTTTCACTTGCTCTCTTACCTGAGCGATGGTCCATTTCAGCAACTTTTTTTCCACCTGATCTCCTAGGGCAGACAGAACCTCCAGCAGGGGGAGTCCCGCACCCGACAAGGTGGCCATCTGCCGGGTTACCACCGCCAGTTCCTGGATCGTCACCCGATCGCCCAGCCTGTTCTTTAATAAACGGCCCCCCGCAGGCTGTGGGATAGCCGCTGCGGGATGAGACGGGGGCAGCGCTGTTCTAGCCTGATGGCTTTCCAGCACCTCCACCGGAAATATGCCAGATTTTCTCAGCTTAAAGCGGGCGGTCTTGGGATTATCGGCATCCACGATGCCGCTCACATTTCTCCCTTCAGTCGTCAGCCCCTTGTATTCGTAGACGGCCATCACATACCTATATCCACAATCTCATCTTGTGTGACTCTCAGAATCTCTTCAGTGGTGGTTACTCCTCGGATCACCTTCTCAGCCCCGTCCCGCTTCAGGGTAGTCATGCCCTTTTCCACCGCCCGGTTTTTGATGGTATTGGCATCGGTCTTGGACAGAATCAGGTTGCGGATCTCATCGTCCAAGACCAGAATTTCGTAGATCCCGGTGCGACCTCTATATCCTGTATTGATACAGTTTGCACAGCCCTGTCCCCGATGAAAGGTCTTTCCTTTCTCATTCTTTGAGCTCAACCCCAATTTTTCTAGCTCCTCCAGCGGGGGCGAATAGCCCACCCGGCAATCTGGACAGATTTTGCGGATCAGTCTCTGGGCAATGATGGCAACCACTGATGAGGAGACCAGGAATGGCTCGATACCCATATCCAGCAGCCGTGTCATTGCCCCGGCCGAGTCATTGGTATGAAGGGTGGAGAAGACGAGGTGTCCTGTTAGTGAGGCATGAATGGCGATCTCTGCCGTTTCCACATCCCGGATCTCTCCCACCATGATCACATCGGGGTCTTGCCTCAGGATGGACCGAAGACCATTGGCAAAGGTCAGATCGATCTTGGGATTCACCTGCATCTGGCCAATCCCCTTGAGCTGATACTCGATGGGATCCTCAATGGTGATGATATTCTTGTCAGGAGAATTGATCGTATTGAGGGCAGCATAAAGAGTGGTGGTTTTACCACTCCCGGTAGGACCCGTGACCAGGAGGATGCCATGGCTCATACGGATCAGCTGGGCCACCTGCTTAAGCTTGCTCGTGTCCAGCCCCAGATCCTCCAGGCTGAGGAGCAGATGGGTCTTGTCCAGGAGTCGCAGAACAAGCCGCTCTCCGTGGGCTGTGGGAATAGCAGAGACGCGGATATCCACATCCCGTCCCGCAATTTTAATTCCGATCCTGCCGTCCTGTGGAAGACGTTTTTCGGCAATATTCAATCCGGCCATGATTTTGATTCGGGAGGTGATACTGGGTTGAAGCCTCTTGGGTGTAGTCAAGATATTATATAAAATACCATCGATCCGGTACCGGATCGCCAGTTCCCGCTCAAAGGGCTCCAGATGAATATCACTGGCCTTGCGCTTGACTGCTTCAAACATTAAGGAATTCACCAGACGGATGATGGGTGCCTCATCCGTGGCCTCCAGCAGATCGACGGGCTCGTTTAACCCGCTGGCCAACTCGTCCAGATTGTCCACGTTGAGGGTTTCGACCACCTGCTCGGCACTGTCCGAGGGCCTTTCATAAATCTGATGGATACAGTTGAGGATCTCCGAGGGCGGGGCAATGGCTACCGAGATATCCCTTCCCAGAATCACCCGCAGGTCATCTAGGGCCGAGAGATTTAGAGGGTTGGAGGTGGCTACCAGGGCCTTTTCATCACCATTTTTTAAGGGGATGAGCTCATATCGCTTGGCAAAGCCAATGGGGATAAGCCGGATCAGATCCCGATCAATCTGGGCCTTGTCCAGACGGGCCATATACGGGATCTCTAACTGGATCCCCAAGGCCTGAAGCAAGTCCTCTTCCTTGATATATCGGAGCCTGATCAGGATCTCCCCCAGTCGACCGCCTTTCTCCTTTTGGATGCGAAGCGCCTCCTCCAGGTGTTCCGAAGAGAGGGAATACTTTTGGTGAAGGATTTGACCGATCAATTGCCGTGAGTGTATCATCTGCCCAATACCGCATACATTCAACATCAGTTGTGAGTAATGATATAACTTCTTATTACTCCGATGTCATCGGGGCTTGAGGCGGTGGCTGTCCATCCCCTTCTGACTCAGGAGGGGAAGAATCCGGAGGTCGATTGAGTTTATCCAGTATCTCCTCATGCCGCTGCCGCTTTTCCACCTTTTCCTTCTTTAAAAAATCCTTCATGTCCTGGGTCTTGTTTTCACGGATCTGGGCCACTTCGTTGGGCTCTCGTACGATATAAGGTGTAAGGAAGATCAGGAGATTGGTTTTCTCGGTCCGTCGGGTCTGAATCTTAAAGAGCCAGCCCAGAATCGGGATATCCCCCAGAAAGGGGACCTTACGGATGCTCTTAGTAATATTGTCCCGGATTAACCCTCCCACCACCACAGTCTGCTGATCCTTTACAATAATGGAGGTGTTGGCCGAGCGCTTGTTGGTGGTAGGCCCCACAAATGTCCCTCCGACCGTCTGGGAGGCCGAATCAGAGATAGTGGAGATCTCCTGGAAAACATCTAGGCGGACCTGGCTACTTTCCATGATCTGAGGAGTAAGCCTTAAAGTAATCCCCACATCCTTCCGCTCAATGGTGGTGAGGACATTGCCACCTACCGTCTGGCTTTGACCTGTGGGGAAAGGTCGATTTTCACCCACCACAATCTCGGCCTTCTGATTATCACTGGTCAAAATCTGAGGGGTTGAAAGGATATTGACGTCCGTATCCGTCTGGAGGGCACGAAGCAGGGCTCCCACATTAAGAAAGGTCGCATTCCCAAACTTAAAGGTCCCTTTCACCACCCCAACTGCAAGTCCAGTTAAACCCACCGGACCGGTGGTTGCAAAAGTCTGAATACCGCCAAAGTTCGTCCCTCCTGCAGCCTGAAATGTGTCAGCGATCGTTTCTCCATCCGTCTTTAATGGAGCCTGCACCTCCACACCAATCTCCCGAAGCTTATCCAGGCCGATCTCCATGATCACCGCCTCCACATACACCTGACGGCGCTTCACGTCCAGTTTCTGGATCACTTCCTTGACGGCGTCATAGTCACGGGGCGAGGCCATGATAATCAGGGAGTTGGTGGACTTGTCGGCAAAGAGCTGGATAGGTCCCTCAAACTCCCCGAGCCCCCGGATCCCTGTACGAACAGGTCCCGGTGTGGGCGGTCTGATCACCAGCCCACTTAACACCTTGACTAATTCCTCGGCATTGGCGTTCTCCAAATAATAAACATTCACAGAACGCTGGGGTGGCACATCGGTGCTGGGAAGGATTTGGATAACCTCCCCCACCGGTAAGGCAGTGAACCCCTTCAACTCCAGGACAGAAAGAAAGACATTATAGGCCTCTTCCACCGAGATCTTGGCAGGAGAGAAGATGGTAATCTTCCCCTTCACCTTATCGTCAATAATAAAATTCTTCCGAGTCAATTCACTGATAAATTTTACGAAAACGGGGAGATCGACATTATTAAAGTCTAAGGTGATCAACTTAGGTTTTTCAGAAGGATTGGCTACCGCAGGGGCTTGCTGGGCCTGCCCTGGGAAGGAGAACATCAGGATCGTTATTCCAACGAAAACGGGACTACACCACTTTTTCAATACCCACTCCATTATATGTAGGGGCCCGTGCTACCTCGCCAGCGCTGTCGAGCATGCCCCGAAGGGGCGTCTATGCGAGAATATGCTTTTGATCTTAATGCCCCCATGCCCCGTGCGGGGTACCCGTTGCGCCTTTTCATTGCAACGGGTCCTGGCAAAGCCAGACCCTCGCTTTAATCATCTCACTATCACCGGATTTCGTAAGCGAAGGTCTGTTTCTGGTTATTTCTCATCAGGTCCAGGCTTACTGAAGTCTCCCCTTTAAGTTGTTGGAAGACCTTCATGAAGTTCTCAGGGTCCTTGACCTCTATGCCGTTGATCCTCTGGAGGACATCACCATTTTGTAGGCCGATCTTTGAGAAGAAGCTGTCTGGGACAATAGAAAAGATTCTGAAGCCATCTGGTTTTCCAGAAGTAAAATTAGGAACCACCCTGGCCTTGGTTAAAAGCTGTGGGAGATTGTCTAAGGCCACCGTGATTTCCTGCCGATCCAGAACCCACTGGTTAGGAGTGACCTTGACGATACCTGCCTCCTGAGTGTTTAGCCCTGTTATCCCAGTTTCAGGCTCCTCTTCGTCCAGGTACAGTCTTAAACTTCTTTGAGCATCCCCCACCAGCAGAACCACCTCAATTCGACCTATTTTCACGATCTTGGCCTGATTGTCGATGGACTCCCCCAAGCGGTAGAGGCTTTGCTCGCGGGTAACCTGATTCTCGATGATGGCGTAAGAGTTTCCTTCTTCCCCAACCACCGTGCCGATCAGGATCACCCGAAGGTCCGGTGGGGGGGTCTGGATAATTTCTGCCTGGGGAACAGAGGTGGCCCCTTGTTGTTGCCCCCGCATTTTTGCATTAAAAATATTGCCTTCGATGATATCAAGGTAACTTTTGCCGCTCACCGTGCTGGGGAATGCAGGGGCGCTCTCCTCGCCCATGGGTTTGATGGAGGCTTCCAGCCTGCTGCCAATCACCAAATTGATCATATCCGCCATCAGGTAGGCCCCCAATGGCAGGAAAAGGAAATGTACCACCCAAAAATAACGTTTAAGCATATGTTTTTTGAAAATTGTTGTGCAAATCTAACCGACTGTCTTCATTATTATTTCTTATTTCATCTTTTTTGTCAAGGAGATACAAAATCTAGTCGGTTTCTTAAAGCTTTTCTCGAATCATAGGAACTTTGGGGTCCAAAACGGCGTGGGCCAGAATGAGGTAGGTTTCCATTCCCACCTGGCCAGTAGCCTCTAGACCCTTCTGGCCTTGAAATGCCTTAATGGCCGTCCGTGTGAGGGTCCCCAGAATACCATCCACGGGACCAGGATAATGTCCCCATACCTTCAGGACTGCCTGGAGGGTTCTCACCGAGGCATCCGATACTCCCTGAGCAAGGGGTAGAGAAATCCCTGGGATTTCTTTCCAGAACAGTATCCCACGACCCGTAAATCGGCTCTGAAACTCTCCGACTGAAAGCTGGACTTTACCTGTCAGCGGGTCCAGTAAAGTGAGGTGGTCTTGATACACGGAGGATAGGACCATCACATGTGGATTTGTCTCATCTGCTGTTCGAATCCATACCAATCCTGGATAGTCCAGAGCCATAATCATTTTATACGTTGCGGGCAGGGGATACTGATAAAGTCCCCAAACCTTAAGTAACCTGGCCAGGTCCAGCTCCTTAAACTCCTGGGGCGTGATCGCAACCTCGCCTCCCAAAGCAGATTGCCAGAGCCGGGCCAGGGTCAGATAGGATGCATTCTCAGCCTCGACCGGGTCCTCTACCCTGTATACTCCATCCTCATCAAAGGCATAAGGCGTCACGGGCGTGGGTGGGACCTCCGTCTTCTCCGTTTCTGACACCGGAGGGATTTGAAGTGAGTCGGTTTCCTTTGTGGTAGCCTGCGTGGTCACTGGAGGCATGAGAACCGGGACATTTCCTTGAGACGGAACAGAATCTTGGGCTGGGCCAATCACAAAGGCACGAGTTGTAAGCATCCATCCCAGCAACCCCAGACAAAGCAGAATCACGGACAGGCCTGGCAGAAGTACGCGAGGTCTCAGAAGTGGTTTTAAAAATACATTAAATAAAGAATAGCTTGAAGAAATAGGTTCCAGATCCGCCAGGGCGGCCTTCACCAGAGAAGGAGTCACCACCTTAGATTCAGACACATAGGCCGACAGTAGGGATTTATCACAAATGATATTAATCAACCGGGGTATTCCATGGCTGAACTCATGGATAAGCTGCACGGCGGCTGGGGTAAAGTGGACCTGCTCCGTCCCTCCCGCTACCTGTAGCCTGAAATTGATATATTCCCGGGTCATTTCCAGGTCCAGGGGTTCTAGATAGTATCTGAGGGCAATACGCTGGTTGAGCTGGCGGAGCTGGGGAATGGCCAGTTTTTGTCTTAGCTCAGGCTGGCCCATCAGCACAATCTGGAGTAGTTTCTCACGGGTGGTCTCCAGATTGGATAGCATCCGGATCTCCTCAAGACACTCCACGCTCAAATTCTGGGCTTCATCGATGATCACTACCGCATTTTCTCCCCTGGAGAGCGCTCCCAACAGGTATTGATTCAGCTCATCCAGCAGGGCTTTCTTGGTGGTACTCCCTCCATCGATGCCGAAGTCCTGATTGATGGCTTGAAGGAGTTCTAGGGTATCTAAGTTGGGATTAAAAATGAGGGCCGTCTTCACCTGGGGATCAAGACGTTCCAGGAGCAGTCGACACAGGGTTGTCTTTCCAGTACCTACCTCTCCCGTAATCAGGATAAATCCCTTTCGTTCCTGGACTCCGTAAATGATCTGAGAGAAGGCCTCCTCATGATGCTTGCTGAAAAAGAAGAAATGAGGATTCGGTGTGAGGTTGAAAGGTGAATGCTCAAATTGAAAGAATTTTTCATACATGATCGTTATTCGTTATTCGTTATTCAATTAACGAATAACATTTAACGGTTAACGATCAGTGAGCGGCCCGTCATCTCCGCCGGAGGTTGGATGCCCATCAGATGAAGAACGGTCGGGGCCACATCCGCTAGTGTCCCCTTTGGACGTAGTTTAAGGCCTTGTTGAGTAATCAGCAGAGGGACCGGGTGGGTCGTATGAGATGTGTGGGGTTGACCCGTGTCATAATCGATCATCTGTTCAAGATTTCCATGGTCTGCCGTGAGAATGACCACTCCTCCCATCTCTTGGATAGCCCCAATGACCCTCGCAAGGCAGGTATCTATCACCCCGATGGCCTTCACGGCCGCCGACAGCACACCCGTATGACCCACCATATCAGGATTGGAATAATTCATGAGGACAAAATCATAGCTGCCCGTCTTGATCCGCTTGACAGCCTCTTCCGTAACCTGGGCAGCACTCATCTCGGGGGATTGATCGTATGTGGCCACATGCCTAGGGGAGGGGATCAGAACCCGCTCTTCCCCAGGAAACATATTTTCATCCCCACCATTAAAGAAATAGGTCACGTGGGCATACTTCTCAGTCTCTGCAATTCTGAGCTGGCGCATCCCTTTTTGACCTAATATTTCTCCCAGGAGACGGGTCAGTCGTACCGGACCAAAGGCAACGGGAAGATCAAATTGGTCACCATAGCTGGTCATACAGACAAAAAAAGAGAGTTGGAGCTGAGTCTTTCGGGTGAACTGAGAGAAGCCTTTTTCGGTAAAGACCCTGGTCAACTGGCGGGCACGATCCGCCCTGAAATTGAAAAAGATAACACTATCTCGATCCTGAATGGTGGCTACAGGTTTTCCTGCCTTGTCCACGATAACGGTGGGAACCATAAATTCATCGGTGACCTTGGCCTCATAACTGTGGGTGATGGCCTCTATGGAAGAACAGGACGAATTCCCCAGACCCAGGGCTATGGCTTCATAAGCCTTCTGGATACGGTTCCAGCGGCTGTCCCGGTCCATGGCATAGTAGCGGCCCATAACCGTGGCCACCTGGCCTACTCTCAGCCGCCTGAGCTTCTGGTTCAACTGTTTTAAGGAGGTCATACCCGCCTGGGGTGGAGTGTCCCTTCCGTCCAAGAAGGCATGGATGACTACTTGTTTTAATCCACGATCCTTGGCCATTTCTAGAAGGGCGAAGAGATGATCAATATGGCTGTGCACCCCGCCATCCGAGACCAGTCCCAAAAGATGCAGAGCGCCCTTCTCCCGCTTGGCGGCCTCCATAGCACTCACCAGGGCAGGGTTTTTTAAAAAAGATTTGTCCTCGATGGCTTTATTAATCCTGCTAAAATCCTGATATACAATCCGACCCGCCCCTAAGGTCATGTGGCCCACCTCAGAATTTCCCATCTGGCCATCCGGAAGTCCTACAGCCTTCCCTGAGGTATAAATTCGGGTATGGGGATAGTCTGCCACCAGGCTATTGTAAAAGGGAGGACGCGCCTGAAGAATTGCATTAGCTTCTTTACGCGGATTGATCCCCCATCCGTCTAGAATAATAAGTACGACGGGCCCTAATTTTTTAATTTTCGATCCAACCATAGTTTATCTTTAACTTTAACAGGCCTCAACTGTCAAGGATTTCATTCGTCAAGAAACATCAGTCTTGGCCGGTCTGAGCGCGGGACATGGGGGGAACATCGGAGATCGTTTCTCCATCGGTCTGGGCAGCCCCCCATCCACGATCGACGGGCTCTTTTTCCTGTGACTTGGGGACTACGATGGGGAATGCTCCAAAGGTATTCCACTGACCACACCGTGGGCAGCGGCCAGACCATTTCAGTGTATGATAATCACACACCGGACAGAAATAAGGCACCACTACCCGTTTTTTAAGATTCAGGGCCTTCTTGAATTCTTCTACCGCTGCCTTAAGGTCTCCCTGTCTCAAATACAGATTTCCCATCAGCTTGTAGAGATCCGGAAACCGCTCCTCGCTGACATCAATACCGCCCAGAACCTCAAAGGCATCATCCAGCATCTCCAAGCGATAGTAAAGCTTGCCTAGATAGAACCTCAAAACACGATCGGATGGATCCTTTGCCACGGCATCCTGATAAATCCGGATAATCTTTTCGGGCTCTCCCATATCCAAGAAGAGGTCTTCCAGACGATGGAGGAGGATGATATGTGAGGTCAGATAATAGGCCTTCTGCCACAGCTCCGCGGCATGATCTAATTTTCTTTCCTGAATAGAAGCCTCCCCCAGTCCGATGTAACCTGGCAAGAAGTTTCGGTCCAGCCGGATCGTTCCCTTAAAGTACTTTCTGGCCTGGTCCCTCATTTCCTTGTCCAGGTATAACTGGCCTAACTCATACTTAATCCCCAGGTACAGGGTCTTCTCACGCCGCGCTTCCTCATGAGAAAGCCCCATCTTCATGATCTTCTCTTGGGTCTGGTGGGCCTCTTCCCATCTGTCGAGCTTCAGATAAAGATCCCGGACCCAGGTGAGGGCCGTTAGGTTCATGGAATCCACTCTTAGGATGTCCACCAAAATCTGGATTGCCTCCTCAGGTCTCTGGGCCTCCTCCAGGTCCTTGGCCAGTGCCAGGAGTACCTCCACATTGCGTTCATCCAGGGCCCGCCCTTTTCGATGTAACTTGATGGCTTCCACAAAGTTTTTTTCCTGGCGTTTGAGATTGCCCAGACGCCATAAGCTTGGGACATGATTAGGTTCCATCTCCAGAAGTCGTTCAAACAGATCCATCGCTTCAGCATGTCGTTTGGCTAGAAGGGCATTTAACGCCGCAGTATAAGTTTCCTGGATTCGGGTCTCCTTCTTTTGGCGAGCAGCCATCTTCCATTGTAAAAACAGATGTTTAAGTTCCCTCATCCCTACCCCTGCAATCACCAGGAGCCCTCCGAATGCCACCGAGAAAAGTATAAGGGCTACCACAGGAATTTCAAAGGAGGCTTGCTTGGTCAGATGTAGGATCAGATACCCTTGATTGTAAAAGCTGAGATAGGCAATGGCCCCGATTAGGACAATAAAGAGGAAAATAGAAAAACGCATCTTTGGACTTTCCTATGCCTTTTTATTTTGCTTGGACCAAGGTCTTGAGTCTGGGCAACGGAAGCCTCTTGGCATCTCCCCAGAGCCGCTCCAGATCATAAAACTCTCGAACCTCTCGTTTGAAGATATGTACGATGATGTCACTGTAATCCATGAGGATCCAAAGGGCATTCTCACGACCCTCCACACTCAGGGGGTTAATACCCTGACTGGACAGGCCCTCATCAATAGCATCCGTAATCGCCAAAACCTGACGTTGTGACTCTGCCGAACAGAGGACAAAAAAATCGGCCAAGGGAGTCAGACTTCCAACGTCCAGGATAACAATGTCGTCACCCTTTTTTTCGTGGGCGGTTTTTGCAGAAAGTAACGCCTTCTCTTTAGGTGCTAAAACGGATAGACTCCCCCACTAAAGTTTTAAGATCAAGCCTAAATATAAATAAAGATTAAACTTGGTATAACCTATTTTTAAGTATATATGATTTTACAGTGTCAGGCAAGAGATTTTTCATGTCTTGTCGAGCCCTTAGCTGCTCTCGGACGTGGGTGGATGAGATGGGACAGGTGGGAAGTTTTATCAGAAAAAGTGTTTTCCCAGGCTTTAGCAGAATTTTCTTTTTCTTGATTCGGGCCTGATCCAGGGCCAGGAGGGTTGCCAGATCGGTCTGGGCTGGCCGTTTTAGTTTTTCTAACTGCCGGAAGGAAAACCCTTCCCGGGAGACCACCACAAAGTGACACATTTCGATGAGTCGTTCTGCATTTCTCCAGCTATCAATCTCCAGAAAGGCATCAATTCCAAGGATAAAAAATATCTCTGCATCTGAGTATTGTTGTTTGAAGACCTCCAATGTCTCAATGGAATAAGACTTTCCAGATCGGTTCACCTCTTGATCTGAAAGGTCAAAATATGGAAAGTCCGCAATGGCCAAACGAACCATGGCCAAGCGGTCTTTAGGGGACTGTATCTGCTCTTCCGGTTTATGGGGAGGATGGCCCGAGGGGACAAACACCACCCGATCCAGTTTCATCCGTCGCCAGACCTCTTTTGCAATATGCAGGTGACAATTGTGAATGGGATTGAATGTTCCGCCGAAGATACCAATCTTCATTTGATATGTGGGGGCCCTACCACGCTAGCGGATTCGAGCGCAGCCCGAAGGGCTGGTTGCGCGAGAATAGGTTTTTGATCTTGGCTATCCATGCCCTCCATGCCTCACGCTCTCCGTCTCAGGCAGGCTGGCTAAGCCAGACGCTCGCTTATTCTCTTAATTGGCCGTTGCCTAGTACAATAAACTTGGTACAGGTCAGATCCTCCAGACCCATCGGCCCCCGGGCATGGATTCGGGTGGTGCTGATGCCGATTTCTGCCCCAAGACCAAATTGGTATCCATCATTGAGCCGAGTGGAGGCGTTCACAAAAACTGCTGAAGAGTCCACTTCCCGTAAGAACCTCATGGCTTGATCATAATTTTGGGTCACAATCGCGTCGGAATGGTTCGAGCCGTAGGTGACAATATGCTCCATCGCCTCTTCCAGATTAGCCACCACCTTGACGGAGAGAATGAGATCCAAGTATTCGGTAGACCAGTCCTCTTCCGTGGCTTCCCTTAAGCCAGAGACAATAGCCCGAGTACGAGGACAGCCCCGCACCTCCACACCCACTTTCTTAAGGCGCTCGATCATTCTGGGCAAAAACTTTTGGGCCACAGCCTGGTGCACCAGGAGGGTCTCCATAGCATTACAGGTGCCTGGTCTCTGGACCTTGGCATTAAAACAGACCTCTTCCGCCAAGTCCAGATCGGCCTCCGCCTCCACAAAGGTGTGACAAACTCCCTTGTCATGCTTGATAATGGGGACGGTAGCATGTTGGGCCACAGTCCGGATCAGACCTTCCCCCCCACGTGGAATGATCAGATCAATATAACGATCCAGGGTGAGCATGGCCATCACCCCTTCGCGCTCTGTGCGTTCAATCAAGGAAATTCCCCCCCGAGGAACACCCGCCTTCTCACCCGCGGTGGAGAGCATCTGGGCAATGGCCCGATTGGAATAAATCGCCTCCGAGCCACCCCGTAGGACTACCGCATTTCCTGATTTGAGACAGAGACTCGCCGCCTCCACCGTCACATTGGGCCGCGATTCATAAATGATACCAATGACCCCAATGGGCACCCGCATCTTACCCACCTGCATTCCGTTGGGCCTTCGCCACATTTTCACCACTTCTCCCACCGGATCGGGCAGGGCGGCTACCTCCCGCAGACCCTTGATCATGTCCTGGATACGTTTTGGATTGAGGGTCAGCCGGTCCATCATGGCGGACGCTAATCCCTGGCGGCGGGCTTCTTCCAAATCCTTGCGGTTTTCCTCCACGAGAACCGACTGCCCTTCATCCAAGGCTTCTGCCATTCGGTGAAGAGCTGAGTTTTTGATTTCCGTGGACAGGCCGGCCAGGACTCGGGCCGCTTGTTTGGCCTCTCTGGCTTTTTGGGTCACATATCCTACAATATCCATAACTCCCCCCATACTTTCCAAATGAGTGGCCAGTTGCCAGAGGCCAGTTCCCAGTAACGAACGATTGACGCCTGGTCACTGGTTACTGGACACTGGTCATTGCTTTTTGAGGATGACCAAATTGTCTCGATGGATCACCTCATCCGAAAATTTATAGCCCAAACGTTTCTCGATCTCGGCGGTACGATTGCCCCTAATCTTTTCAATCTCACGAGATGAATAGTTCACCAGGCCTCTGGCTACCTCAACCCCTTTCTCATCCAGACAGCTTACAGCATCCCCTCCCTCAAACTCCCCGTCCACCTTCACAATCCCCGAGGGCAAGAGGCTTTTGCCTTTCTGGAGAAGGGCCTCCACCGCTCCGGCATCCAGGTACAGCCATCCTTTGCAGCGGCGAGTGTAAGCGATCCAGTGTTTGCGGCTCTTGAGCCGGGATGGATGTGGTAGAAACAGGGTCCCTAAATCTTCCCCCTTAAACAGCCGGGTGAGAATTCGGTCCTGTCGACCATTGATCATGAGTGTAGCCACTCCATAGGTCGCTGCCTGTTTTGCTGCCCTGACCTTGGAGAACATCCCGCCTGTGCCCTCTGCGGTCGTGCCTTCACCCGCCAGCCTCTCAATCTCTGGAGTGACCTCACTCACTACCCGTAGCATCTCGGCCTTGGGAGCCTTCTTGGGATCTCGCGTGTATAATCCATCTACATCCGAAAGAATAACCAGGAGTTGGGCATCGATGAGGTGGGCCACCATGCTGGCCAGCATGTCATTGTCACCAAATTGGATCTCTTCCACAGACACGGTATCATTTTCATTGATTACCGGAATCACACGATGTGCCAAAAGAGTCAGCAGGGTATTGCGGGCATTGAGAAACCTGCGTCTCTGGCTTAAGTCCTCATGGGTCAACAGGATCTGGGCCACCCTCTGGCCAAAGGGATGAAAAGCCCGCTCATAACTCCACATCAAGCGACTTTGACCCACTGCCGCAGCAGCCTGCTTAAGGGCAATATCCTGGGGCCGGCAGGAAAGTCCCAAGGGTTCCAGTCCAGAGGCGATGGCACCAGAAGAAACCAGCACCACCTGATAGCCTTTTTCCTTAAGTAGGCATACCTCCTCAGCCAGGGCATCGATGCGGGTTGGATTCAGTCCCCGATCCTTGGAGGAGATAATGCTGCTCCCGACCTTAAGAACGACCCTCTTGGCCTGACTGATTAATTCTTGGCGCATAGATATGAGTTCTTGTCATTGGCCGCTGGCCACTGGTACCTGGTGACTCTTCTTTACTTGTTCCACTTGCTGTCCCAGGTGGGCGATGAGGGCTGGGAGCCCTTCACCGGTCACTGCAGAAATGGCATAGAATGGGTAATCCTTCCTTTTGCAGAAATCGGCCAGTCTTCTCAACCGCTCGCCTCTGCCTTTCACATCTGATTTGGTTCCCACCACAATAAATGGCTTCTGGATCAGGGAGGAATCTGATGCCGGCTCGGGGCATGGGGGCATCGGAGGACCAGCATCATGTGTAGCCGCACGGGCCCCCACATGTAAAGCCTCATAAGCCACAATCTCCTTCCTGAGCATCTCGAACTGACCAATGGGATCTTCTTCTATTCCTTCGGATATATCCACCAAAAAGACCAAAATCTGGGTCCTTTCGATGTGTCGCAGAAACTGTATGCCCAGCCCCTTCCCCGTATGGGCCCCCTCGATCAGACCAGGGATGTCCGCCATAACATAAGTATAACCCTCTCCTCTCACCATCCCTAGACAAGGTGATAAGGTCGTAAAGGGATAATTTGCAATCCTGGGCCGGGCCGATGAGATCCTGGAAAGGAATGTGGATTTGCCGGCATTGGGCAGTCCCACCAGACCCACGTCAGCCAGCAGTTTGAGCTCCACGAGAAGCCATCGCTCCTCTCCCTTCTGACCCCTTTCGGCCTCGGTCGGGGCCTGATGAGTCGGGGTAGCAAAGTGGGCATTGCCCCTTCCCCCCTTTCCCCCCCTCGCCACCACCACGGTCTGGCCTGCCGTTGTCAGATCGGCTAGGACCTGTTCGGTCATCGCATCCCGGACAATCGTCCCCAGGGGAACCTGAATGACCACATCAGGGCTGGACCGCCCGTGTTTGTCCTTGCCCTGTCCGTGGCCCGCTCGCTTACCGTGGTAATGCTGCTGGTATTTGAGATCCAGAAGGGTGGAGAGATTGGACGTGGCCTTGAGGATCACATCCCCTCCCTTGCCACCATCACCCCCATTGGGTCCACCCCGGGGCACGTACTTCTCTCTCCGAAAGCTGACGCATCCATTCCCCCCATCCCCAGCCTTTACATAGATCTTAACCTGATCGATAAACATTTTCTATGTGGGGGCTCCCGTCTATGGCAGGCTGATCCTTGCTTCGTTTTGTGGGAGAGGAGTCCGCTTGTGAGATTGCTTCGATTGAGCGACGTTTTAATTTACATGTAGTGAAGACTCACCACTGATCGCCGGTTTAGGATGATGTCGTTACGGGATAGACGCTGACCTGCTTGCGATCACCCCGTTTGCGTTCGTACTGGACCACCCCGGTGATCTTGGCGAAGAGGGTATCATCACTGCCCTTACCCACATTAAAGCCCGGATAGATACGGGTGCCGCGCTGGCGCACCAGAATGCTGCCTGCATGGACCACCTCACCCCCAAAGCACTTCACCCCTAACCGCTGGGCATTGCTGTCCCGGCCGTTGCTGCTTGAACCCTGTCCCTTTTTATGTGCCATGATAGCCTCGATTATCTGTGGGGGCCCGTGCGACCAAGCTAGCTGATTCGAGCGCAGCCCGAAGGGCTGATTGCGCGAGAATATGCTTTTGATCTTGGTCTCCGATGCCCCCACGCCCCGCGCTCGCCTTGGCCAAGCCAGAGGCTCGCTTTATCAAACTACTGATTTTGGATCTCCACAATTTTTACTCGAGTAAAAGACTGCCGGTGGCCTCGGGTCCTGCGATAGTTCTTGCGGCGCTTTTTCTTAAACACGATAATCTTGTCCCCACGATCCTGGGCCAGGACTTCACCCACCACCTTGGCCTTTTCCACCACAGGATGACCCACCACAATCCCCTGGTCTGTTCGGACCATGAGAACTCGGTCAAACTCCACACGGCTTCCCACCGTGCCGTCCAGTCTTTCCACCTCCACCTGTTCTCCCTGCGCTACACGGTACTGCTTTCCACCCGTTTCGATCACAGCGTACATGATTCTCTCCTAATATTTTGATTTATCAATATTTTTATCATAGGGTGAGCTGAAATGTCAAGGGGAATTACACCTATGAGTTGCCTATTTTTCTAGGGTTTGGCCAGTTTATCAACAAGGAATCATAGTTTCCTATCTTGCCAATAAAGCACTGGGCCTGAAAAGAAATGATACAAACATTGGGGATAAAATCGAATCTTTTTTCAGTGGAGAGATTGCCTTAGTGGATTTCGTGCTCAGGATTCATAACCTTGAGGCCCTCGGCCTCACAAGCCAAAAGCAGGACTGGATCGGTGCTCACGACGGTGGGTTTAAGGGCCAACATCTCTAGGGAGAGGGCCAGGTGCAGTCCATGCTGAACGCCCAGCCGATTGTGCCGGAGGATCAGGAGGCGAATATTTTTGAGGGTGGCAGTATCCACGCCCAGGAACTGGAAACGGCCCTGGGCCATCTCGGCCTCGAACGTGACGGCGGTGGTAAAATAGTCATCCCGGGTGATCTCGCCCGTTTCCACACGGCGGTTGAGCAGGGCATACAGATCGACAATCGTAGGCTCACCCAGGACCACGGCATGTCCCGAGTGGTCGATGAGATCGTCCACCACCCGACTTCCTAATTCTAAGTGGTAGTGCTTAACCAGTGCCGTTGTATCAAGATAAAAGAATTTCATGCCGGTTTATCCTCCCCCATTTCGCTCTTGGAGGATCAACTGGGAAAGTGATCGTCGGATTTTGGACAGCCGGTCATGAACCTCCTCGAGAGGAACCTCCATGAACCCATTTTTTCGCAGATATTTTAGTAGGCCCTCTCCCTGGATGGCCTGGGTGGACCGCTTAAGTTTGCTCAAGACAGCCTTTTTGGTGAGGTAGTTGAATTCAGGTTCCTTGATCCGCCGTGTCGATTTACCCACCCGCCTTACCCGTGACTGAGGATATAATATTTTGATTTCATGGTAGTTTTACATACCACGGATGGGAATGTCAAGAAAAGATATATGGGGCCGGATTGACAGATCGCTCATATCGGGACTAAAATCAATTAACCAAAGTGACCGATGGATGTCCAAAATCCTTATTGATGTGATTGACTTAACATTTTTCTCTGGACCCAATCGCACAGCCTCGTCCCATGATGGGTGGGGAAATTCTCAATGATCCTGAAACGGTTTCTGATTCTTGCACCCATCATCCTGACTTTAGGACTTTTGCAGTCCTACTTCTGGGTCCCCACTTATGAGGCGCAGACCAAGGGAAATCCGGATCGTGTCTTTAAGTTCATTGAAGCCTCCATTGGGGATGCCAAAATTCTGAATCCCATTCTTAATGCGGATACAGCCAGCAGTCGGATTGTAGGGCTTGTGTTCGAAGGTTTGCTGGACTTGGACGAGAACTTAAACCTGCGGGGTCGTTTGGCCACTGACTGGACCATCACCGAAACTGCCTATCTTTTGGTCAATACGGAGAAACATTTCCCTGATGGAACACCCATCACCTCCCGCGCACTAGAAGCCCGAATTAAAAAAGCCCTTCAGGATAACCGTCTTATAGGTTTGAAGGAGTGGGTCACCGAGATCCGGCTGCTGCCTCCAGAACAGCGAACAGAAACGATTCTCATCCAGGATCCAGAGGACAAACCTACTCCTGTTCAGGTCCAGATCCGCATGCCGGAGAGGTTGAAATTCACCCTCCAGCGCGTCGATCAGGATTTCTTCAAGCAACTGAAACCCATCCTGGGCGCAGACTACGAGCAGGATTTTCCTTATGAGAAATGGATTGCTGCTTCTCCCACGAATAAACTGGACTCCATACGACCTCGGTTCACCGACCTCTTACCCGTGTTTGAGCACAACCCTGTGATCCTGTTCCATCTACGTCAGGGAGTGCTGTTTCATGATGGGCATGGATTCGATGCCAGGGATGTCAAGTTCACCTATGAAGCGATCATAAGTCCAAAGAACCTCTCACCCCGTACCTCCGACTTTGAACCTATTAAGGTGGTGGAGGTCGTTGACCCTTACACAGTGCGCGTGGTTTACAAGCGGCTCTTTTCCCCTGCCATCTATGCCTGGACCATGGAGATCCTGCCCGAGCATCTCCTCAATGAGGAGGCCGTCAAGCAAGAGATGGACCGCCGGCGACTTTCGGAGACAGCCAGGGCCCAGTTTGGGATGCGAGACAGTGAATTCAATCGACATCCCATTGGAACAGGACCGTTTCGCTTCGTGAAATGGCAGAGCGATGAGCTCATTCACCTCATCCGTTACGATCACTACTGGGAAGGGGCATCACTCTACAAGGACTTTTACTATAGGGTGATCCCTGATCTCCTGACCCAGGAGGTGGAGTTTCGGACAGGGGCCATCGACACCTACAGCCCATTACCCCACCAGGCTGCCCGGTATAAGAAGGATGACAGGTATCAGTCGTTTACCAGCCTGGGTTTTGGATATGCCTATATTGGTTATAACAATCGGCAGGCGCTTTTTGCAGACAAACGTGTTCGGTGGGCACTGGGGATGGCCGTCAATGTAGATGAAATCATCCAATACGTCCTGTATGGGGAGGGGGAGCAAATCACAGGCCCTTATCCCAAGAATACCGAATGGTATGATCACACGGTTAAACCAATCCCCTACGATCCGGTAGGGGCACTGCGGATATTGGAAGATCTGGGATGGAAAAAGAATGCCCAGGGCTGGCTCGAAAAAAACGGGAAGACCTTTGAGTTCAATCTGATCACGAACCAGGGGAATCCCATCCGAAAGGCCATCATGACCATTGCCCAGAATAGCTGGCGCAAGATCGGCATCAAATGTAACACACAGATCTTTGAATGGGCCGTCTTCCTTCAAGACTTTGTGAACCCTGGCCAGTTTGACGCGGTGGTCCTGGGATGGAGCATGGGAATAGACCCAGACCTCTACCAGATCTGGCATTCCAGCCAGGCCGGGCCACAGCAGCTCAACTTTGTGGGTTACAAAAATCCAGCGGTCGACGACCTCATCGTTCGTATCCGTCAGGAATATAATCTTATGACCCAGCAGGAGCTGACCCATAGGCTACATCGGATCATCGCCGAGGATCAGCCCTATACTTTTCTGTATGCCGGTCTGGGCACTCAGGTCCTGGACAAAAAGATCGTCGTCATGAACGATGATGGGTCTTATTCCCAGGTCACCCCCACCAAGAGCGGTAACATCTTCTTCCATTTTAATCGCTGGAAGAAGCTGGAATTTACGCCTACATTTTAAACTCAAGGAATGAGCTATGTGGTCTTACATCCTTCGTAATCTGGGGCAGCGGTTGGTGTTGCTGGTTATCGTTTCAATCATTGCCCATTCGGTGGTGCATATCGCACCCGGTGAACCCAGTGAGGTGGATCCCTCCAATCCTCGGATGAAGCCCGAGGACATTGCCAAGATCCGAGCGGCTTTTCATCTGGATGATCCTCTTCACCTCCAGTACGCCTACTGGATGCGAGATCTCTTTACGGGAGAGCTCAAGTCTTTCAAGGACAGCCAGCCGGTACTCCCCAAGATCTGGGAACGCTTTCTTAATTCACTCCCACTTTTTATCTGCGCCACCCTCATCGTATGGACCCTTTCCTTTCCGACGGGCATTCAGGCAGCGATTCGAAGAGGATCGAGCTACGACCGTGTAACCAACTTTGTGGCCTATACCCTGATCTCGGTGCCGGGGTTCTTTTTGTCTTATCTGATGATTTTGTGGGTCGTGGATCTCTTCGGTGTCCCCGTGATCGGGATGAGGACCTTTGGAATGGAGGATGCCCATCCGGTATTTCGGTCCATGGACCGCATCTGGCATCTGGTCATCCCTTCCTTGATGTCAGCCCTCGCAGGTATAGCGGTCCTATCCCGCTATGTGCGGTCCCAGATGTTGGAGGTGATCAGTCAGGACTACGTACGAACCGCAAGGGCAAAGGGACTTGATTCAGAGACTGTGATCTATCGCCATGCACTGCGCAACGCCCTTTTGCCCTTCGTTACCATGTTCGGGTTTCTGCTCCCCGGTCTCATCGGTGGGTCGGTCATCTTCGAACAGATCTTTGCCTGGCCGGGTCTGGGTCGGCTGGCGTATGATGCCATCATGTCACGGGATTTTCCGGTGATCCTGACCATTAATCTCATCGCCGCGGCCCTGACCCTGGCGGGGACGTTTCTATCGGATATTCTCTATGCCATCGTGGATCCACGGATCCGATTGGAGTAAAGATGGACAAGCCGACACCACAACCGATCATCGGGAACCGACTTGAACCCGCGGCCCCTCCGGAGACCCTGATTAAGGAGGCCTGGCAGATTTTTAAAAAAGATCGCCTAGCCATGACAAGCCTGGTGATTTTAATCCTGCTATTGTTGGCCGCCATCGCCGGGAAAACCCTGACGGAGTGGACCCATGTCTTCGACCCCAACGCCGTTCGCTTGGTGGATAAATTTCTCCCGCCTCTGTCGTCCGCATCCCAACTGGTTTCTGCCCAGGATCAACCCACCTACGGGATGTACTTATTAGGTACCGATGAGCTGGGTCGGGATGTTTTTGCACGAATGCTCCAGGGGTCCTTTGTATCTCTTTCTATCGGCTTTGTGGCCGTGGGCATCGCTATCTCCATCGGTATCCTATTAGGGGGGTTGTCCGGTTTTTATGGCAATGTCCGCCTTGGATTGATCAGAGTGGACACCCTGATCATGCGCTTCACAGACGTCATGCTTTGTTTTCCCACCTTCTTCTTGATCCTGACCGTAGTGGCGCTTCTTCCGCCCAGCATCTATAATATTATGATCGTCATCGGGGTCACCAGTTGGATGGGAACCGCTCGTTTTGTGCGGGCCGAATTTCTGGCACTACGTGAGCAGGACTTCGTGGTGGCTGCTAAGGCGTTGGGCCTGCCGGAGTGGCGCGTCATTTTCCTGCACATGGTCCCCAATGCTCTTGCCCCAGTCCTGGTGACGGTTACCATTAGTGTGGCCGATGCGATTTTGACAGAATCCGCCCTCAGCTTTTTAGGTTTTGGTGTGCGGCCGCCCTATGCGACTTGGGGAAATATCCTTTCAGACGGCAAGGGTTACATCTTCGACGCACCGTGGCTGTTTTTTATCCCAGGGATTGCGATCCTGATTGTGGTGCTGGCCTTTAATCTCGTGGGAGAAACCATGCGAGAGGCCCTTAACCCCAAACTTCGGAGGCACTAGATGGGAACAGAATCCCATTCAGTGCAGCCCTTACTGAAGGTTATGGCTCTGCACATTTCCTTCTTCACGGATCGTGGGGAGCTGCGGGTGGTGGAGGATGTGTCGTTTAAGATCCTTGCTGGTGAAACCTTGGCATTGGTGGGGGAGTCGGGCTGCGGAAAGACCGTGACGGCCCTGGCCATCATGGGGCTTATTGATAAACCTGGTCGAATCGTGCGAGGGAACATCCGGCTCAAGGGGCAGGAATTAGTGGGACTCCCTGAGAAAGCACTACAGGAGTTGAGGGGACGGCGGATCGGGATGATCTTTCAGGAACCCATGACCTCTCTTAATCCGGTCTTCACGGTAGGAAATCAGATCAGTGAGGTGCTGATCCGTCACTTTACCATGGACAAAGATGCAGCCCGCAGTGAAGTTCTTCGCCTTCTACAGAAGGTTGGGATTCCCTCTCCGGAGCGGCGCATCGATCAATATCCCCACGAGCTCTCAGGAGGAATGAAGCAACGGGTGATGATTGCCATGGCGCTGGCCTGTAAGCCAGATCTTTTAATTGCCGATGAGCCCACCACGGCCCTGGACGTCACTATCCAGGCCCAGATCCTGCACTTACTCAAGGATCTTCAAAAGGAGCTGGGTATGGCCATTCTCCTCATTACCCACAACTTAGGTATCGTGGCCCATTTTTCCCAGCGGGTGGTGGTAATGTATGCCGGAAAAATCGCCGAAAAGGCAGATGTTCGAGACCTCTTCAAAAATCCTCTGCATCCCTACACCCAGGCATTACTGGCAGCCCTCCCCTCGCCCACACACACAGGCCGCCTTCAATCCATTCAAGGAACAGTTCCCACGCCTCTAGAGTATCCAGTGGGCTGTAGATTCTCCACCCGCTGTCCTGCTGTGATGCCCCACTGTTCACAACATGATCCCATTTTAAAGGAGCAGGAGCCAGGGCATGATGTGGCCTGCTGGCTCTATGAAAGGCCTCCCCATCCATGAACCAGACCGTTTCCAAAAACCAAACCTATCCTATTCTGACAGTACACCATCTAAAGAAATACTTCCCGGTGCGAGGTGGAATGTTCTCTCGGGTTTCGGCCTGGGTGAAGGCCGTGGATGATATCTCCTTCGAAGTGTACAAGGGTGAGACGCTAGGACTGGTGGGGGAGTCGGGCTGTGGAAAGACAACTACCGGGCGGGCCATCCTTCGCTTGATCGAGCCTACTGACGGGAAGGTCTATTTTGAAGGCCAGGACATCTTGACTATGCGTGGTCCCGAACTGCGCACTCTGCGACGCCAGATACAGATCATCTTTCAGGATCCTTACAGTTCACTGAATCCCCGGATGACGGTGGGAAATATTGTAGGAGAAGCACTCAAAGTTCATCATCTTGTGCCCGCCGCTCATTATGGTCAGCGAGTCAGCGAACTCCTTGAACGGGTAGGGCTCTCTTCCACCTACCATTCACGCTACCCCCACGAATTTTCAGGCGGGCAACGCCAACGCATCGGAATAGCCCGGGCACTGGCACTCAACCCGAAATTCATCGTCTGTGATGAAGCGGTGTCTGCTCTAGATGTTTCGATCCAGGCCCAGATTCTTAATCTTTTGCGGGATCTCCAGACAGAATACGACCTAACCTATCTTTTTATCTCCCATGACCTCAATGTGGTACAGTACATCGCAGATCGGGTTGCCGTCATGTATCTGGGAAAGATCGTGGAGCTGGCCTCAACAAAGGTCCTCTTCCAGTCACCAAAGCATCCTTATACTCAAGCACTCCTTAGTGCTAACCCGATTCCGGATCCCGATGTTCAATATGATACCAGAGCCCTGCAGGGCGACGTCCCCTCTGCCTTGAACTCACCCAGGGGCTGCCCCTTTCACACCCGTTGCCCCATGGTGATGGAACACTGCAAGACTATTGAACCACCCTGGATTGAAACAGGGGAAGGTGGAGAGAAACACAGTGTGTGGTGTCATCTTTATACAGAGGAAAAGACCCTCAAATGATTTAGGGATTACTAGGAGCAGGGGAAGAGGGTTGCTGGGAATGGGATGGTTCATGTCTGCCTGAGTCGGAAGAAGATGGAGCGGAAGGAATAGATGTATCGGGTGCAGGCATAGCTTGGGCAGGGTTTTCACTTGACTGCTGAAGCTCCCGAAGGGATGAGGCTACAGAACGCTCTTTGGATAAAACGGCCAGACTTAAGGCCGTCAGCATAAAGGCTGCTGCCGCCACGACGGTGACCTTGCTCAAGAAGGTGGCGGCCCCTCGGCTTCCAAAAAGGGTCTGGCTGGATCCTCCAAAGGCCGCTCCCATCTCGGCACCTTTCCCAGACTGAAGCAAAATCACCCCTACCATGATGAAACAGGCCAAGAGATGAATCACTAATAACACAGTAAACATTTTTTAGTTTCTCCTTTGTGCCGCGCACTTCACGATTTTGGCAAATTCTTCAACCTCTAGACTTGCCCCACCCACCAACAAACCATTCACCTCAGGCTCATTCAGAAAGGGCAAGGCATTTTTGGACGTTACACTTCCCCCGTAGAGGATCCTGACTCTCGCTCCTGCTGCAGAGCCAAAAAGGTCTTTCACCCTCTGCCGGATAAACCGGTGAACGTGGGAGGCCTCTTGAGGAATCACCGTCTCCCCGGTGCCAATAGCCCAGACCGGTTCATAGGCGATCAGCAAATTGTCAAACCAGGCCGGCTGGGCCCTCATCAGGCCTTTGCTCATCTGTTCCCCCACCACATCCAGCGTCCGCTGGGCCTCACGCTCTGCCAAGGTTTCTCCCAGACAAACCACCGGATAGAGCTGATGCCGGCATGCAGCATGAACCTTTTGGTTCACCTGATCGTATCCCTCCCCAAAATACTGCCGGCGCTCCGAATGGCCGATGAGGACATAACGGCCACCGACATCCCTAACTTGAAGGGCTGAAACCTCTCCGGTATACGGCCCTCTATCCTCCCAGTGGATATTCTGTGCTGCCAGGCCGACCCGGCTCTCTTTAAGTTTCTCCGATAACGGCCGAAGGGTGGTAAAGGGCACAGCCAGGATCACATCTACTCCGCTTATCCCAGAAATCGACTCCTTAAGACGATGGGCATAATCCGTCGCTTCGGTAATGGTCTTATTCATCTTCCAGTTGGCAATAATAACCATTTTATTAATAATCAACAACCAAGCCGCGCGGCCGGCTTTATTCTTCCCTCGACGGCAGAACGGCAAGCCCTGGCAATTCCTTGCCCTCCAGAAGCTGAAGGGCCGCCCCACCCCCAGTGGAGATAAAAGAGATGTTTTCAGACTCTCCTGCCCGATGGACCGCCAAGGCGGTGTCTCCACCTCCTACGATGGTCAAGGCATAAGAGTTGGCCACGGCATGGGCAACGGCGAAAGTTCCCCGACAGTAGGCATCCATCTCAAAGACTCCCATGGGACCGTTCCACAGAATGGTCTTGGCATTAGACAGGGCCTCGGTAAAAAGCCTGACCGAGGCAGGACCGATATCCATGGCCACCCAGCCTGAGGGAATCTCCTGTATGGGAACGATCTTGGTCTCGGCACCGGCCTTGTGGCTGGTGGCCACTACACAGTCTACAGGGAGGTAGAACTTGACTCCCCGGGTCTGGGCCTTATCCCGAATCCGATTAGCCAGATCCAGCATCTCGTCCTCCACCATAGAGTCCCCCACCTCGATTCCCATGGCCTTAAAGAAGGTAAAAGCCATCCCACCCCCAATAATGACTTTATCCACCTTGAGACCGAGATTTTCGATTACACCGATCTTGCCCGAGACCTTGGCCCCTCCCAGGATGGCCACAAAGGGCCGGGTGGGATTGGCCACAGCCCCTTCCAGGTACTCAATCTCTTTCTTCATCAAAAAACCGGCCGCACAAGTTTTGATATATTTTGTGATTCCCATAATGGAGGCGTGATTCCGGTGGGCCGCACCGAACGCATCATTGATGTACACGTCTCCAAGCCTTGCCAGGGCCTGGGCGAACTTCTCATCATTGTCCTGCTCACCCCGGTGAAAACGGAGGTTCTCCAGCACCATCACATCCCCAGGCTTCATCCGCTCCACGAGATGTTCCACCTGGGGCCCAATGCAGTCAGGGGCAAACTGGACATCTTTGCCCAGCAGGCGCCCCAGCCGTTTGGCCACAGGAGCCAGGCTCAACTTGTGATCCGGCCGTCCACCCGGACGACCCAGGTGGGAAGACAGAATCACCTTGGCCCCCTCGTCGATGGCATAATTGATGGTGGGCAGCGTGGACCGCATCCGTGTGTCGTCCATGATGTTGAGATGCTCATCCAACGGCACATTGAAATCTGCGCGAATAAAAACACGTTTACCTTTAATGGGTACATCTTCGATCGTCAGCTTATGCATATTCATGGTCAGACCCGTCCTGAAAGTAAATTAAGCACGTTTCGCAATGTATTTTACAAGGTCCCGCAGACGGCAGGAGTAGCCCCACTCATTGTCATACCATGCCATGACCTTGACCAGTCTTTGTCCGATCACCCGGGTCAGCAGTCCATCCACAATCGCCGAGTGAGAGTCTCCATTGTAATCCGTCGAAACCAAAGGGTCCTCCCGATAGGAGAGAATTCCCTTTAATTCTCCTTGGGAGGCTTTTTGGAAGGCATCATTCACACTAGCCTCTGTGGTCTCTTGTTGAACATGGGCTACAAAGTCCACCACAGAGACATTCGGTGTGGGCACGCGGATGGCCATTCCATCCAACTTTCCTTTCAATTCTGGTAGAACCAGAGAGACCGCCCGAGCTGCCCCGGTTGAGGTAGGAATCATGGAGAGGTTGGCCGCTCTGGCACGCCTGAGATCATTGTGGGGAAGATCCAACAGGCGTTGATCATTGGTGTAGGAGTGGATGGTGGTCATCAGACCCTTTTCAATCACAAATGCCTTGTGAAGGACCTTTGCCACGGGGGCCAGACAGTTAGTCGTACAGGAGGCATTCGAGATAATATGATGGTGCCCAGGATCATACTGGCCTTCGTTCACTCCCAGAACCATTGTGATGTCAGGGTCCTTGGCTGGGGCAGAGATAATCACCTTCTTCGCTCCTGCACTGAGGTGTTTTGTTGCTGACTGCCGATCCTCGAACATCCCCGTGGACTCGATCACAATGTCCACACCCAGACCCTTCCAAGGCAGATCCTTGGGATCACGGTGGGTCAGGATTTGGATCTCACGGCCATCAATCCTAAGAGATCCCTGACCCGCCTCTACCTGGGCAGACAAGACCCCGTGAACCGAGTCATATTTGAAGAGATGGGCCAGTGTGCGGGCATCCGTCAGATCATTAATGGCCACCCACTCTAGCTCAGCGTCCTTAAAAGCGGAGCGAAGTAAGGCCCGCCCAATTCGACCAAATCCATTAATCGCTACTCTCACAGCCATCTTTAACTCATTCCCAGAGACTCACCCTATCTACTTTCCCTGCATTCTAAAAGTTTTTGGCATCTTATTTGAAAAGAGACCTGAAGTCAATAGAGTATATTATAAAGTATACCTTCACATCGGCAGATCTTCAATAGACTGATCCATCCGATAAAAATCGATTACGCTGGGCCGGGAGGGTGAACCTAGAGAAGGCTCTTTTCCCTTAATAAATATCTCCACCTTCGCGTCCTGATCACCATCCTGTGCCATGAAACCGGTCTTGGGATCAACTTTGGCAAACACTACATTGTCCGGGATGGGGAAGTTCATAGGAGGAAGCTGCTTTAAGACCTGCCGCATAAACTCCATCCAGATGGGTAAGGCAGCAGTAGAGCCCGCCTCTCGATCTCCCAGGGTCCGTCTGTCATCAAACCCGACCCACACACCCGCCACCAGTTTAGGGGTGTAACCCACAAACCAGGCATCTGTAAAATCATTTGTGGTCCCAGTCTTTCCTGCCAAGGAATGGCCCAGTTCCCGTGCACGTACTCCAGTTCCCTTTTGAATGACGTCCTGAAGCATGCTGGTGACCACATAGGCCACCTCGGGTGAGAGAACCTGTTGGGCCACCGGCTCGTGGTATTCCAGGACCTTGCCCGAGGCATCTGTTACGGATCGAATCGCCATGGGATCCACCCTCATCCCCTGATTGGCAAAGACACCAAAGGACGAAACCATCTCCATGAGAGTGACACTGGAACTACCCAAGGCCAGAGAGAGATCAGGTGTGAGGGGACTGGTCATCCCCAGCTTTTTAGAAAACTCAATGACGTTTTGAACACCCACTTTTTCCAAGAGCTTGACCGTGGCCACATTTCGTGAGTAGGCCAAGGCATCTCTCAAAGGTATTGGTCCATAGAACCGCTCCTCATAATTGGTGGGTTTCCAGATCTTCTGGGAAACAGGATCGGTGTAGATGACCGGCGCATCCACCAGAACCGTGGAAGGTGTAAAGCCCTGTTCGATGGCCAGGGCATAGATGAGGGGCTTGAAGGCAGAGCCAGGCTGTCTTCTTGCCATCGAGGTCCGATTAAACTCGCTACGCTTAAAATTATACCCTCCCACCATGCTCTTGATATCTCCAGTCCGTGGATCTATCGCCAACAATGCCGCCTCCACCAGGGGTTCCTGTTCGAGTGTGAAAAAAAACTCCTGGGTCCGGGGATCCTTTATTTTCATCGCCACATTGATCACATCTCCCACCTTGAGCAGGTCCTTAGGCGTGGCATTTTGCAGCATTTCCACCTGGTCTAGATGAGGGCCTTTGAGTCTCTTTTTGGCCCAGGTCATATCCTGCATCATGATCTTCCCCTGAAGGCCCGAGGCCATGACCCAGACATGGTCACTTTCGACTTTGGTCACTACGCCTTCGATCACTTCACCGACAGCGGGTTCGCCGGTTGTCACAATCCCTTCCTTCTCGGCAGAAGCCTGGATGGGTTGTTCGAGCACCTGATACCCTATCGGGCCTCTAAACCCTTGACGTTTATCAATAGCCCTAAGACCTTCATTCAGGGCTTTGTTGGCAACCGCCTGCATTTCTACATTCAGAGTGGTATAGACATTGAAGCCACTTTTATAGACCTGTTCTGCTCCGTATTGGGTGATGAGGTACTGACGTACATGCTCAAGAAAATAGGGGGCAATCTCCTGTTCTGGCAATAATTTTTGAAAATAGAGATCCTCCTCATAGGCCTGGCTGTACTGGTCCTCGGTGATAAATTCCTCCTCCAACATCCGTCCCAACACAATTCCCTGCCGCTGTTTAGCCCGTTGAGGAGAGAGATAAGGAGAGTAGTCCGTTGGGGCCTTGGGAAGTCCTGCCAAAAAGGCTGCTTCCGCCAGGGTCAATTGCATCGCGTCCTTGCCGAAATAGGTCCGGGTCGCCGCCTGGATACCGTAAGCCCCATGGCCAAAATAGATCTGATTAAGATACATTTCCAAGATCTGTTCCTTGGTATATAGTTTTTCGATCTTCCTGGCCAGCAGGATCTCTTTAAATTTCCTTTTAAGACTTTTTTCGGGGGTAAGAAAAAGTGAACGGGCCAGTTGTTGAGTAATGGTACTGGCCCCCTGTTTGATTTTCATACTGGTGACATTGGCAGTGGCAGCTCTTAATATCCCTACCAGATCAAAACCTTTATGCTCATAAAATCGGCTGTCCTCCACCGCAACAATGGCACGGATCATATCCTGCGGGATGTGATCCAGGAGAACCATGATCCTTTTTTCAATGAAGAACTGCCCGATCAGTCTATTGTCATCACCATAGACCCGGGTCACCTGGCTGGGCTGAAAACTCTTGAGGGATTCAACAGGTGGAAGATCCTGCCCAAAGTAAATGAACCCGCCGCCTCCCCCGACTAAGGCCAGGATGACCACGGCAGATAGAACTAGCCACCACTTGCCTTTTTGCCACAAGGTACCAATCCGTGTAGGGCCAGTCGGGGCCAACTCCTCAAAAGGGCCCCAGACCCCCTTGTTATGTCGCCCCTCATAAGGCATAACGAAAACACATTATACAGTTGGAAGAACCAAAAGACAACAGAAGCAGTGGCCTGTAATAAATCTATAGATTCGGTTTGTTGATTGTGGATTACTGAACTCTGGTCACTGGGAACTGGCCACTAGGGGTTAGAAGCCGAAACGAAAGGTGGCTAGCAGATTTTGATCATCGTAGGACTTTAGCAGGTACACCATCTCCACTGATGAGCGAGATGTGATTGACCGACCGAGGCTAAACCGCCAGTCCCCACCCGCCAGAGGATCATAGATGACCTTCGAATTGAGCTCACCCAGGTGAGCCTGAATTGTGGGAGCAAGGTGTATGCTGTCGGTCAGGCTCATACCGCTTCTCACAGACAGAACCGGGTTTTGTGATAATCTGTCCTCATCGTTATCATTAAGAGAGTCGCTGAGCGATGGGCCTGACATCTGAATGTCATTGGAGGTCACACGTACTTGGGTAAAGGTCATCCGCTCTCCATAGCTCTTCAGGGTTTGAAGCATATCCACCTGTTCCACCGTGTGCCGGAGAACCGACCGGAAGGCCTTCTGGGCTACTTCTCTAGCCAGGGCTTGCTGACCTTCCATCACATCAAGATCACCCAACGGATGGATATCATCTGATAAACGTGTTTGAAACATTAGTCCGACACTATCTGCACCCTTTATGAGTTCATGAGAATAGACCGTCGCCAGATCCTGCACAAACCCTGAGACATCCTGTAATTCCCCTTCTTCTGGATTCAAGAGAGGCAATCCCTGATCACTCGAAATCTCATGCGCCTGAGCATTGATGGGCAATAATATTAGAACCAATAGGGTTATGAGGCTTGTTTTTTTCATTTTTTTCTCATTTTCATGGATATAACAATCCGGACTCTAATTAACTTTAGGTGCCTCTTCTACTTCTATACACTAATAGTAGCGTATAACAGAATAGATTGCAATCAGGTGAATTCTGTAAATCACAACTTTTTTAAACCCGTTGCCTAGGATAAGCTGCAAGCTATAGGCCATTCCAGTCTGACACAAATTGTCTTGATAGCTAATTTTTAATATATTGATTTTATTAAATTATTATAACTATGTTTCATTTTCGGCACATGTATGAACTGGTTTTTTTCAACCAGATTGGTTTTTTTGGTCCAACAACTATATAAATTTTATAAGTTTTTTACACAAATAGATAAAAATATTTACCTCGTTCTTATGAAAGAAATTTTTTCCTCTTTTTTACACATAAATCGCTACTTTTCACTGATCTTCCTCACCACGGCATCTGCAGAGGTGGGTCTGTTTGAATCGATTAACTCCTGCGGTTTACCCAGTAAAAAACCTTGACCAATGCCGATGCCCAGGGCTTTGACTACCCTTAGTTCCTTCTCAGTCTCTATTCCCTCGGCAATGATCCCCTCGCTCACATATTCCTTGAGAGCCAGGATGAGTGTCTTCGAAAATTTTCTGAAGCCATCCGAATACACAGCCAGTTGGATCGTGGAGCGATCCACCTTGATGTAATCGGGAATAAAGCGGGCAATAAAAGGCAGGGAAATGAATCCTGCCCCAAAGTCATCGATGGCAAATTTAAAGCCCCGTTTACGCCATTTTTCAGCGATCTTCAAATAGCCGGTGATATCCTGCAAGGCCTCTAATTCTGAGATCTCAAGGACCACTTCCGTGTGAGGGGGTGGAGAGATGAGTTTAAGGGCACTCAGCATTGAGAAATCCACATTGATGAATAATCGTTTCAGACCCAGTTCCTGTCCCGTCTTCATCTGCATCTTAAAACAGAGTTGCTTGAGGTCGGCCAGACGCCCCACCGCGTGATATTTTCTGAATAGATCAAGGATGTTTAACTTCCCCTGGGGATCGCGGCTAAGCGCCTCGTATCCTGTGATCTTACTAGATTTCAGGTCGACTACAGGTTGAAATACCACTTTAATAGAACGCGCGTCTAAATGGTATTCTTCCTCACCGATGTGAAACTTATCTCCCCCCTTCTTGGCAATATAGAGGGCCCGATCCGCGATGCGAATCAGCTCGTCAATGTCCCGGCCATGCTCTGGATAGATGGCCACCCCAATGCTCAGATCCAGGGTAACGTCTATGCCCGTGCCACAGTTACGCACATTGGTTCGAATTCGATCTGAAGCCACAAGAATTCCTTCACGGGTGGCCTCCGGAAGAATGACTACAATCTCGTCTCCTCCCCAGCGGAAAACCAGGTCTGTACCCCTCACGGATCTTTTAATACCGGTGGCCACTGCTTTTAAGACTTCATCGCCAAACTGATGTCCTCTTTTATCATTGATCTCTTTGAAGCGATCAAGGTCACACAAAAAAATCGCCAAAGAGTGATTATATCGAGTGGCATGTTTGATTTCCTCCTGGATTCGAAGCTCAAAATACCGGCGATTATACAGGTCTGTGAGGACATCACGGATCGCCTGTTCCGCCAGGGCCTTTTCCGCCCTCCTCCGCTCGGTCACATCTCGAAAGCTCCACACCCTTCCAACACTCTTTCCCTCAATCTTTTGGGGCCGTGAATAACGCTCAAAGATCCTATCATCCTTAAACTCCAGGACATCATAGCTCTCCGCCTCAGGCTGGGTGTAGAGGTCCCGAACCTTTTTAAGAAATCCTCCAGGATCTTTTAACTGTTCCAGAACGAACTCCAATGCCTGATTGTCGTCTCTCGAGGATGTGATGGACTCGGGAATTCGCCACATCTCTGCAAACTTTCGGTTAAAACTCACAATCTTCCCCTGCCTGTCCACCACAAGAATACCATCAGTTGTAGATTCAAGTGTCGCACGGAATAGAGAAAGGGATTTCTCAAGTTCTTCCTCGGCCTGTTTGCGCTCTGTGATATCCTGGTCGGATCCAAACATCCTGATAGGCTTACCGGCCTCATCCACCACCACCTCTCCCCGTACCTGATGGAAGCGCACGACCCCATCTGCACGGATAATGCGCTGGTCATAGCTAAAGGGTTCATGATCACGAAGGGCCTTTTCAATGACCCTTTTGACATGCTCTCGATCTTCTGGGTGCACATAGTCTAAGTACGCTTCATAAGTGGCCCCAAATTCCTGGGGTTTTAAGCCATAGCTGCGATAAAGTTCATCTGACCAAGAGACTATATTGGTTTGAATATCCCAGTTCCAGCTTCCCAGATGGGCCAGCCGCTGGGCTTCAGCCAGTTGCATCTCACTTTTCCTGAGTCCTTCTTCCGAGGCCCGGGTCCGTGCCAGTTCCTTGCACAGCTCCAAATGGGCCATCACCCGTTCACTGAACAGCCCCAGGAGTTGAACCTCTCGGTCAGTAAACTGTCTGGATTTGTTATCATACAGGCAGAGACTGCCCAGGACATTCCCTCGGCTGGTAGTCAAAGGAAACCCCGCATAGAAACCGAATCCGTATTTTTTCACTAAAGGATTATTATTAAACCGTGGATCCTGAGAAATCTCCCGCACAATGAGAGGTTGACGGCTTTCCACTACATGGGTGCAGAACGAAATGTCGCGTGGGGTCTCTCGGGCTGTAACTAATTCGATAGGACAGCCAAAGCTGGATTTAAACCATTGACGATCCTCAAAGACCAGGCTGATTACACAGGAAGGGACATCAAAGAGCTTGGCCACCTTTTCACAGAATTCATCCAGGACAGCATCAGGCTCGGTCTGCAAAACATTCATGCTGTAAAGTTCTTGCAGTCTCTCGGATTCATGCCCAAACTTTTTTTCATCCGAATTTTCCATGAATTAGCCATTCTTGGGGTCATAGCGATCAGCCATGAGCTCTGGCCCTCGCCTATAGCCCTGATTTTTAGGCCAAAGATACCCCTTTGTTAAGTATAACTCACGGATGGATAACGTCAAGCTAAGGAGGGATCATTAGATATACAGCCGAAGGAGGTCATAAAATAGAGCCTCAGGCAGCTTCTGTGGCATCAAGATTAGCCGAGTGTCCTGAACACGCCCGATGTATTCATTGCTGTGGTCAAATAACACCCAGTTCGCAGGTTCGCGCTCGTCCAGTTTGAGCTTATATTGCTTGGCAATCTCATCAATCCTTTTGCGCATCGCCTCATCAAATTGGACTTCACGCTCAAGGTAATAACGATGCATGCCCATGGAGAATCTGATCTCACCGATCTCAAAACACTTACCTTTTCCGGGGACAGGGCTGGAGTTTAAAAACTCTTGAAGTTCTTTCCAAAGATCGATCAAATTCACAGGCACTTGTGGTATAATCCTGCTATGGTTAATGATTCCAACATGGATGATATCGAACTTCCTCCCTTCAAGCTCCCTAAGAAGGACGGGCCGCCTTGCCCAACCTGTGATGAACCTACGATTAATATTGACGGCGAATACATCTGCTTTGACTGCAATGGAGGCATGTACGGCCCGGGAATGACATAACCCGGGTGTTTTAATTCTCTTCCTTCTGTAACTCTTTCAGCACCTGGGCCACTTCAACCGCGTGGTCTTTGGGCTGAACGTTGGGGAACACCTTCCGAACGATCCCATCAGGGTCAATAATAAACGTGCTTCGGTGGGCCAGCTTAATGCCCATCATGCTACTTAGCGTACCATAACGCTTGCAGACCTTGTACTCGGTGTCGCTTAAGATAGGAAAATTCAGGTTAAATTTTTCAGAAAATTTCTTGTGGGATCGTATATCGTCCACGCTGACACCCAACACGCTGGTGTTTAAGGCCTGAAGCTGGTTTAAGTTATCCCGAAAGCTACAGGCCTCCTTGGTACAGCCGGGAGTGTCATCTTTCGGATAAAAGTAAAGCACCACCCAGCCCTTGCCCCTATAATCGGAAAGATGGACCATCTTTCCTTCCTGATCCATCAGCTCAAAATCCGGCGCCTTCTGGCCTTCTTTGACCAGGATCTCCACCGCCCACGCCTTGTAGGCCACCACAAATACTACAGCAATCACCACCATGAGCCCAAAGATCAAAAGACCCTTCATGGTATTCACCCCCAAACGTAGTCCTTCCACAATCATCTTGGTACGATGCTCCAGATGATCAGGTTCCTGAACTATGACCCGGATTATACACCACTTCAGCTTCTTCTGAAAGAATAAAAATATGCTATAAGCAACTTCGATCTCCCTAGAAAAGCACATTTAAACTCATGAAGCCTTTTTCCTCTTGGCTTGACAAAATTCCGCTCTGTGCTATCTTTAATACAAATATTATATAGACCATCGATAAGAGCAACCCCAGTGAAAACTGGGGGCGCAAAGCCATCGATCCTGTGAAGGTCAGTACTCTTTAGCCTTTCCAAGGATGGCGGGGGCTGCCGAAGTGGTCAAGACAAGTGGCCTTTTAAAGCCCATCTTCTCTTATCGAGGGATGGGCTTTTCTTTTATAAGCAGGACATTTAAACTTATGGGAGATCACCGAAAATCTCACCGCCCGATCCTCATCGCCTCACTGGAGATCACATTGCCTGATGGGGGCGAGAAGGTGGATGGCTTCTGCTTAGATTTGAGTTCTCGAGGCATGAGGATTTACATTCCCAAGTCCTTGAGCCCAGAAAAATGTATCACTCTGAAAATGACCTTTCAAGCCACGGGCGGCGAGGAGGTTAACGAGACGCTCACTGCCATGGTGAAATGGTGTAAACCAGAGAGTGGCATGTATGCATCAGGCATCGAGTTTGTAGACATCAATCCCCAAAAGAATCTTGAATTTTTGCGCTTTTTAACCAGAATACGAGCACAAAGCCGGTTTTAGAAAGATGGAACATCGCACTTTTTCCTACCTTGACGAAATCCAAAACCGTGTTATCTTTTCAATGATAATGATGATGAAAAATTCTTCAATTTCAACAGCGATGAGGCACCTCTGGTCCTTAGTGCCTCTGGGAGGGAGCCTACCAGACGATGTATGGCAAAGTAGACATCGATTCATGGTGGGACTGACTTGGTTCCATGCCATCCTTATTGCCCTTGTGGGACCTGCTTTTGGCTATAGCTGGGAGTTTAGCCTGCAGGCCCTGTTCCATAAAGACACGGTTCTCCATACAATCGCGAAGGATCAATTGTTGCTTTTTTTGCAGTCTTAGCGGGCAGTAGCAGGCTCAATCGCATATGGCGGGCCACGGCTGTTGGCTTTGGACTCATGAGCTCATCCGGTATTCTCGTGCACCTGTCCGGGGGTTACATCGAACTCCATTTCCACTTTTTCGTCATGGTGGTTTTTATGGCGCTGTACCAGGACTGGACTCCCTATATCTTGGCCATTCTGTATGTCGCTGTTCATCATGGCATGATGGGTGTGCTGTGGCCCGAAGAAGTCTATAATCACACCGCGGCCTTAAACGCGCCATGGACTTGGGCCGGCATTCACGCCTTCTTCGTGACGTGGGCTTCAGTCGGAAGTATTATCGCCTGGCGGTTCAATGAGAAGGCCTTTGGCCAGGTCAGACTGGTACTGGACTCGACAGCAGAAGGCATCTTCAGGGTAAGTAGGGAAGGAGAAATCATCTTCATGAATGTAGCGGCCATCAAAATGCTGGGTCTGGGCAGTGTGCATGTCACCGGCAAACCAATCATTCAGGTCTTGCGTCACACAAGGGCCGATGGCACCCCCTATTCGAGTGATGAATCACCCATCTTCGCGCCACTCAGAAATGAAGGCTCTTGTTACGTAACAGACGAAATATTCTGGCGGGCAGATGGTACGAACTTTGCCGTGGATTTTCGAAGTTCTCCCATTACCGAACGCGGGGATGTGGCTGGCGTTGTCGTAACCTTCAATGATGTGACCGAGCGCAAACGGGCGAAAGAGGAGCTTGAAAAATCTTTTTCACTTCTTAGCGCAACACTCGAATCCACTGCTGATGGCATCCTGGTGGTTGACTACACAGGAAAGATAATGAGCTTTAATGAAAAATTTGTCAAGATGTGGCGTCTCCCCCAGTCTATTGTAACGTCAGGGGATGATGACCAGGCATTAGCTTTTGTCCTAGATCAGTTAAACGACCCCGAAGGCTTTCTTAGAAAGGTGAGGGAACTGTATACACAGCCGGACGTCGAGAGCTATGACATCCTCGAATTTAAGGATGGGAGGACCTTTGAACGTTATTCTCAGCCTCAGCGAATCGGTGGAAAAGGTGTGGGCAGAGTGTGGAGCTTTCGTGATATTAGCCAGCGAACACAAGCAGAAAAAGCTTTAGCTGAACAAGCAATTCGGGATCCCCTTACCAACCTATATAATCGTCGATATTTCAATCACCGGATAGTGGAAGAACTCACCCGGGCAGAGCGTAATAAGCACTCTTTGACTGTTCTAATGTGTGATCTTGACCATTTTAAAGCGATTAACGACACTAGGGGTCATCAGGTTGGGGATGAGGTGTTAAAGGCCGTAGCGAGGAGTATTCAAGAATCTACCCGAGGAACGGATTTAGTATTCCGCTGGGGAGGAGATGAGATCGTCATCGTTATATCGAATACTACGCGAGATGGAATTCTCATTGGTGCAGATAGGATCAGGAAGGGGATACAGGCAGTCAGCCGACAGGCTAAACTAGATCTGGATTTGAGCATTGGAGTGGCCCTATATCCTGAACATGGCCGTCATACTGATGAGCTGATCCGTCTTGCTGACCGGGCCTTGTACATCGCCAAGAAGGGGGGTGATAAGGTCCACATTGGGGAGGAGGAGTACCGTCTGGATGAGCATTCTATTAAGGTGGTATTTCAGCCTATCGTGGATTTGTGCTCGAACACAGTGCTGGGGTATGAGGCATTAAGTCGTGATCCTCAAGGTAAGCTCAGCATTCTTGAATTGTTCAAGAGATATCAGGCAGTGGGACAACTCAGTGAACTAAAATGCCTGTGTTTTAAGTTACAGATGAAGACTGCCCAACAAGCTGGTTTAAAGAAAGTTTTTCTCAATGTGGATTTTGGTTTACTGAATCAGCTCGAATCTGTGCTGAAACCTACAGATATGGAGGTCATCTTGGAGATCTCCGAGCTGGAAGCCCTGCATGATATAGACCATCGATTGATGATTGCCCAGAAGTGGCGTGAAAAGGGGGTTAAATTTGCTATTGATGATTTTGGAGCAGGATTTGTTTCCCTTCCTTTCATCGCCCGACTTATTCCTGAGTACATTAAGATAGACCGTTCGACTGTTTTACAGGCAGTGTCTTCTGAACAATTCAAGAAGTTTTTGCAGGATCTATTGCGGGCGATTCGGAATTACTCGAAGGAAGGGATCATTGCTGAAGGGGTTGAGACAGAGAAAGAACTCATGATTGTAAAAACATTGGAGATCAATCTTGCTCAGGGCTTTTTGCTGGGCAAACCGCAAGAGTCGAATAAGAACCGCATCTAATCTTGGCTATATAAGCCCCTGCATTGCTTCAAAACCGAGAGCCAAAAACTATCCCAGTCATCTGAATACAATTATGAAACCATATTGGGAGAGAGGAGAAAGCTGCTCACCAGATAACTCATTATCGTTAAAATACACACAAATTTGGTTATGGCTATTTTCAATCTATTTTTTAAAAGATGCTATACTTACATAAGGTATTTGGATTGTTCAATTCTGCAAGGGCTTCTTAATGTCAAAGAAAACGGTAGAAAGGGAACTACAGGCCCTGCTTCGCATCGGTACCGCTCTTACCTCTACAAAAACCCGTCACGGGATCCTCTACCTCCTGGTACAGGAAATTGCAAAAGTGGTGGATGTGAAACGCTGCTCCATTATCCTGGTGAATGTATCAAGGCCAGTCGCAACGGTAGTGGCCAGTCATGAAGATCCCTCACTCGGCGAGATCAGTATCGATCTTAAAAGGTATCCCGAGATCGAAGAATCAATGCGCACGGGGAAGATCGTTCTGGTACATGATGTCAAGACCGATCCCCGGATGGCGCCTGTCCTGGCGAACCTTAAACACTTAAATATCCACTCGATCCTCGTGATCCCAATGGTCTACCAAGAGCAGATTCTTGGCACTCTGTTTCTACGTACCTCTCGTACCCGCCGAGCCTTTACAAAAGCTCAACTGCTCTTCTGCCAGGTTGCTGCTCGCATCGCCGCAAATACCCTACTGGGCATTTCCCGCTATCAGCTGGTGGTGCGTGAGAAAAATCAGTTGGCAGAAGCGGCCGGACGGGATTTTCTGACCCGGATGTATAACCAAGGGACCCTTTACCGACGTCTCGCAGAAGAGTTAGCAGTGGCACAGCGCTACCACCGTACACTCTCCTATCTCATGATAGATATCGATAACTTCAAAGAGGTCAACGACAATTTTGGTCACCGCCAGGGGGATCAACTCCTCAGGCAAGTGGCTCGCACGATTCAGAAGACAACTCGGAAGGTCGACATAGTAGCTCGATATGGTGGAGATGAGTTTGGGATTATCCTTCCAGAGACAGACGCAAAAGGCAGCTATATCCAGGCAGAGCGGATCCGAAAAGCAATTCACCAGGCTCGTTTCCCTATGCAGGATCACATCATCAAAACTACAGTCAGTATTGGTATCGCGACTTTCCCTCATAAGGCAGTGCAAACAGCCGAAGCACTCATCCGACAAGCGGACGAGGCCCTTTATTTAGCAAAAAGTCAAGGCAAGGATCGGACCATCAGGTCATCAGTACGTCATCTTAAGGCGAGGCATCTTTGAACCACAACTTTTAAGACTTCGCTCTCGGAGAGATAGCTTTGAAACAGATACACAGCTTATTGAAGCGTCAACTCAAGCGGTTCTTCGGCACAGATTCCCTTCCCAAAGAATGTCCAGACTTTATCGTTGCTGTGAACGAAGCTTACTCGCAGTTTGACACCGATCGGGCAGCGCTGGAACGGTCCCTTGATCTCAGTTCCGAAGAGCTCCTCAAGGCCAATTCTCAGATGTATGCAGTCTTTGAGAGGATTATCAAGAGCAGCGTTGACGGAATTCTTGCCTTTGACCGTGAGTGTGGCTGTACGGTGTGGAATCCCGGTATGGAACGTATCACAGGAGTCAGCAAGGAACAGGCACTAGGCAAGCATACATTCGACGTCTTCCCACCTTTCAAAGAGACCATGGAACATAGATTTTTTTCTGAAACACTCGCGGGAAAGACTGTCATTGCGAAGGAGATGCTTTATATCATTCCAGAGACTGACCTGCGGGGATTTTTTGAAGGTCATTTCTCTCCTCTGCGCAACGAATCGGGCCACATCATCGGAGGGCTCGCCATCATCCGAGATATCACGGATCGAAAACAGGCAGAGGAGACAATCAAACGTCAGGCCTATTACGATACCTTAACGGGCCTCCCCAACCGTACCCTGTTTCAGGACCGGTTGCGACAGGCTATTCTTGTCGGAGCACGTGAAGATAAGCCTACGGCCGTCCTGCTCTTGGATCTAAATAGTTTTAAAGAAATCAATAATACGCTTGGACATCATCGCGGCGATGCCCTGCTCCAGATGATGGGACCGCGTTTGCAAGAGGTGTTGCGAGTATCTGATACCATTGCACGCTTCGGTGGAGATGAGTTCGGCGTGCTCTTGCCGAACACTGACACTGAGGGTGCCTCACAGGTCGCGCGTAAGATCCTAAAAGCGCTTGAGCCACCCTTCATGATCGAAGGGCTACCCATTAATGTGGAAACAAGCATCGGCATCGCCCTGCACCCTGATCATGGGGGGAATCCCGATTCCCTCATCCAACGGGCGGATGTGGCGATGTACACGGCCAAGCGGATTGATGGCGGTTACGCTATTTACAAGCCTAAGCAGGATCAACACAGTCCACGTCGACTGGCACTCATGGGGGAATTACGTCACGCCATTGAACGTGAACAGCTATTCTTACACTATCAACCCAAAATCAGTCTAAAGACAGGTAAAATTATGGGGGTAGAGGCACTGGTGCGCTGGCGGCACCCGCAATTGGGTATCATTCCGCCAGATCAGTTCATTGTGCCCGCGGAACAAACAGGGATCATTAAGCCACTCACCGCATGGATTCTGAATACAGCGCTGTGGCAATGTAAGTCTTGGCATCAGGGAGGGCTGGAAATTCCCATAGCCGTTAACCTGTCTGCGCGAACCTTGCACGATCCACAGCTTGCAGATGAGGTTGCCAAGCTGCTTCAGACGTATGGTATGGCCCCTCAAGTACTACAACTAGAAATCACCGAGACAGCCATCATGGTAGATCCGGGACATGTACTTGGGATCGTTGATCGCTTGAGCCAGATGGGGATACCGTTTTCCATCGATGACTTTGGGACTGGCTATTCATCAATGGCTTACCTGAAGAGATTGCCGGTGGACGAGATAAAGATCGACAGATCCTTTGTCAAGGACATGATCGGGAATGATAATGATGCGGTGATTGTGCGTTCCACAATTGATCTGGGGCACAATCTCGATCTCAAAGTTGTTGCAGAGGGTGTAGAAAATCGAGAAACATGGGATCGACTGGCTGCGCTCGGCTGTGACGCAGCCCAAGGATATTATATGAGCCGCCCCATTCCTGCAGAAGAGCTTACCCGCTGGTTGAGCGAGTCGCCTTGGGGTTTGAAAGGAAGCCAGGGGAATATTGAGTAAGGAATGATTTTGCTTTTGATAAAGAGCTACAGAGTTGGCCTAGCTCACTTTATATCGGTGGGTATCCAATGGGTCATTATAGTTCTTATAGAGAGAACCGATATACGATTCTCCCCTCCCACGCCCATTTGGGGCAGCGCTCGACTACGCTAGCGTGGTGCGACGGTCGAGGCTGCGGTACTGAATCGCCTCAGAGACATCCTGGGAGGAGATTTTTTCCCGCTTGTCTAGGTCTGCAATGGTCCGGGCTACCTTTAAGATTCGATGATAGGCCCGGGCAGAAAGCCCCAGCTTGGTCATGGCCATCTCGATCAGCCGTTTGGAGTCTTCTCCCACTTCGCAGTATTTCTTGATCTGCTTGGGCCGAAGCTGGGAATTGCTGTAGATCCCTTCTTTCTTGTACCGATCAGCCTGAAGCGAGCGGGCCAGGGCCACCCGTTGACGAATAGAGATGGATTCCTCTTTGGGATGTTCCACACTTAAATCCTTAAATGGCACCGCTGGGACCTCAATATGAATATCGATCCGATCCAGCAAGGGTCCAGATACTCTGGAACGGTATTTCTGGATCTGGGTAGGGCTGCAGACACACTGTCTTGTCCGATCTGTAAAGAACCCACACTGGCACTCCTGCGTTGCCTTTTTGCCATCTGAGCCTAAAGACCCCAAAACCCCTTCCTCCAGCCTATCCTAAGGGTTTGAAAAAACTAGGAGATCATATTAGAAAGAAACGCCTGGATCTTGGGCTACTTCAAAAACAGGTGGCCGAGCAGATTGGTGTAAGCGACTGGGCTGTTTATCTCTGGGAAAGCAACACAAGGACCCCATCCGTATGCTATATGCCAAAGATCATACAGTTCCTGGGGTATTCCCCCTATGCTCCAGCAGGGACAACACTTCCTGAAAAGCTAAAAATGTGCCGAACCCGTCTTGATTTGTCACAAGAGCAGTTTTCAAAAGCTTTAGGAGTAGATGTAAGTACTCTTGCAAAATGGGAGAGAGTAGAGAGTCATCCGACGATTAAGTCACTGATGCTTATAGAGAGTTTCATGAAAACCTAATCCAGGTAATATAAGAAACTACCGATTCAGTTCTTGTGGTTTGCCTAGTAAAAAGCCCTGGACAAGGTGAATTCCCATATCTTTTACAACTGTTAGTTCCTTCTCTGTTTCAATCCCTTCAGCAATAATTCCTTCTTTCGAGTAATTTCGTAAGGCCTGCACTAAATCTTTGGTAAATTTCATGAACTTCGCTGAGTTCACGGCCTTAAGAATACTAGATCGATCTATCTTAATATAATCGGGAATGAGCTGGGCAATAAAGGGCAGAGAAATAAAGCCTGCCCCAAAATCATCAATCGCAAATTGATACCCTTTCTCGCGCCACTCCCTGGTTATCTTTAGATGATTTTCTATATCGCGCAAGGCCTCCACCTCCGAAATTTCCAAGATCACCTCCATGTCTTGGGGCTTAGGTTCCAATGGAAGTTGACTCAACACATTAAAATCCGTATTGATAAATACCTTTTTTAAACCAACCTCACGCGCGGCCTTGAGCTGCAGCTTATAGCAGAGGCATTTTAATTCATTTAATTGCCCAATGGCTTGATATTTCTTGAAAAGCTCTAGAATACTCACCTTTCCTTGAGGATCACGGCTTAAAGCCTCATAGCCGATCACCTCACTATGTGATTGCACATCCACAATAGGCTGAAATACCACCTTGATAGAATGTTCATCGAGATGATATTCTTCCTCTCCGATATGAATCTTGTCTCCACCTCGTTTCGCAATATAAAGTGCCCGATCTGCCAGACGGATAAGCTCATCCGCGTCTTTACCATGCTCCGGATAGAGGGCTGCCCCAATACTCAAATCAAGCTTAACCCCCACCTGTTGGCTGATACTGCCTACCCCACGCCTCACTCGGTCAGCCGCCTTCAGAACTCCTTCCCGCTTGACGTCCGGCAAAACCACAACGATCTCATCCCCGCCCCAACGGAATACCAGGTCGGTGCCCCGGGTGGCTTCTTGAACACTCTTGGAGACCATCTTTAATACCTCATCCCCAACTTCATGGCCACGGCTATCGTTAATGGTTTTAAAGTGATCAAGATCGCAGAGGAGAACAGCTAGGGATAGTTGATGCCGGTCCGCCTGGCTTACCGCTTCGTGTATTCGCTGATTGAAATATCGACGATTGTACAGATTCGTCAGAGGATCACGAATAGCCTGCTCCGCTAAAGTCCTTTCTACCTGCATACGCTCGGTCATATACATCAAGGCAATGCCAGTAAAAATAATTCCTCCTAAGAGAACGAACCAGGGCTGCCAGGTTCTATGCTTCGCGATATAACTTGGCCTTGGATTGAACAGCAGTTTCCACTTCCTTTCCCCGATATCAAAATCCATATGGTAGCCAAATTGAGAATCGGACAGATTGAGAATTTTGTTGGGATCAAAATCATCCGAACCTGAATCTAAATTAGATACGCGGTGAAATAGAAATTGAACTTGCCCAGGCTCTGTTTCATCAAGAAAATATAAATCCTGATCTGGAAGTGGTGAATCCTTCAAAACCCCAGTCATAAGATCACCAATGCGAAAGACTCCCACTGCAAATCCCATCAGGTTTTCTCGTCGTGAATCCAATGTATCCGAAGGGGTTTTATTGCGCTGGATCGGCCAAAAAATCAAGAGACCTTTTTGGTTCCCAGAATCCTGAAGCAGTTTCACTGGACCCGATGCAACTGCCCTTCCGAGATCTCGCGAGCGGTTCATCGCTTCTAGACGCTCAGGATCGGAAGCTGAATCAAATCCTAATGCGATCTTGTTTTCTTCGTAGGGCTCGAGGAAATAGGCAGGAAAATATTCATTACGGAGACCTGCACGTATAATCCCTCCTGACTTATGTAGTTCAGTAAATTGAAAACCAGTAAAACCATCGTTTCTAGCCGCCAATTCATAGTGAGCCCGTTGGTCTGCTGGTACACGCTGTATCCACTCAAGCGCCTGGATCGTTCGATCACGGTCCAAGAAAGGCTTCACAAATTGACTAAACTCTTCTCTCTCCACCTCCTTGGAGGCTGCATAAAGGGACGCAATTGATTCGAGATGGGAAATTCTTTTTTCAATTTCTCCTTGAAGCTTAAAACCAAAACTTCTTGCAGTTCTTTCAAAATCCACCGCGATCTTTTGGCTTTCCAAGTAACGGAAGAAATAAAAGGCAACTAGTGAGAGGGCCAGCCCCATGACGAGGGTCAGGATCCCTAGCGAGTAAACGCTCCTGCTCATTCCGCGGAATAAATTGATACAGTTTCTCAGCTTCACATCAATCAGAAGGAAGCCTCCCAATAAAAAGGCAGTTCAATTGCACAGGCTGTTTACCGGAACCACTTAAACTTTAAGACTTGAAGCGCGATTGCATCCCTAAATTAATCTAACAGATCGAAGTAGACCCCAGAAAACTAACCATCGGAGCAATTACATCGCCACAAACCTTTGAGTTTACGGCTGACCTGATTGTTGTCTCACGTGTTACGCTTGGTATACACCCAATTAAGATATTTCATGCGCTTACGAACACTAAGTATACTGCCTCTAACAACTGTGTCAAGGAAGCGACTGCCAACACACTTACCTGTGCGAGTTCGCCATCCTCCTCCGGGGAAATCAACCGAAAAGGGCCTTCGTTGATCCATAGGGAGTTTTCATGTCTAGCTGAAGCTTTAGGCAAAGCTTAATTGCCTTAGATAGGGTTTGGTTGACATGACAATTATTAGGATTAATAAATTCAGCAGGATAATTCTATGGCTTTAAGAACATTAAGAGGCACAGCCTTAAATTTTGCTTATCTAAAAGAAGGTGATTGTATCTTGTTATACCTGCGCAAGATATATTCTTCAAGCTATTTTGCACTAAATGAAGGTGCGGCGGTCGAGGCTGCGGTACTGAATGGCCTCGGAGACATCCTGGGAGGAGATTTTTTCACGCTTGTCCAGATCTGCAATCGTTCGGGCCACCTTGAGGATTCGATGATAGGCCCGCGCAGAAAGCCCCAGCTTGGTCATGGCCATTTCGATCAGCCGCTTGGAGTCCTCACCCACTTCGCAGTATTTCTTGATCTGTTTGGGCCGAAGCTGGGAATTGCTGTAGATCCCTTCTTTCTTGTACCGATCGGCCTGAAGGGAGCGGGCCAGGGCCACACGCTGACGAATCGAGATGGACTCCTCCCTGGGATGCTCGATACTTAAATCCTTAAAGGGCACTGCCGGGACTTCGATATGAATATCGATCCGATCCAGCAAAGGGCCGGATACCCTGGAGCGGTATTTCTGGATCTGGGTAGGGCTGCAAACACACTGCCTTGTTCGATCCGTAAAGAACCCGCACTGGCAGGGATTCATGGCTGCCACCAACATGAACTGTGCTGGATAGGATAGGGAAATTGCGGCGCGGGCAATCGTGACTTCGCCGTCTTCAAGAGGCTGCCTAAGAACTTCCAGGACATTGCGCCTAAATTCCGGAAGTTCGTCCAAAAAAAGTACGCCATGGTGGGCCAGACTGACCTCCCCTGGTTTAGGCACCTGGCCACCACCGATAAGTCCCGCATCCGAAATGGTATGATGGGGTGCTCGAAAAGGGCGTGATACTAACAAGGGCTGGCGCTCGGACAACAGACCCATCACGCTATGGATCTTTGTGGTCTCCAAAGCCTCCTCAAACCCAATGGGGGGAAGAATACCGGGAAGCCTTTTAGCCAGCATCGTCTTCCCCGAGCCCGGGGGACCGATCATCAGGACATTATGCGCCCCTGCCGCTGCTACCTCTAGGGCGCGCTTTGCATGGTCCTGACCTTTCACCTCGGCAAAATCCTCGGCATACACCCCGGGCTGGCTGAAAAGATCCTCCAAATCAACCGTTGTAGGAGCAATCTCCAAAGCATGGTTCAGAAACTCCACCACCTGAGGTAGGGTCTCCACTCCATAGACCGACAGCTCTTGAACCACAGCGGCTTCCCGGGCATTCTCGCTGGGTAGAATCAGACCTTTCAGGCCAGCATCTCTAGCGGCCACAGCAATGGGCAGGGCTCCCTTGATCGGTTTGACCCGTCCATCAAGGGACAACTCACCCACCACCAGACACCGCTTGAGGGACTCTGCCTTGATCACCTCTTCTGCTGCCAGGATGCCCAGTGCCATGGGAAGGTCAAAGCCCGAACCTTCTTTTTTGATATCGGCAGGGGCCAGATTCACCGTGATCCTGCGAATAGGAAAATTAAATCCTGTATTTTTGACGGCGGCCCTGACTCTCTCCCTGCTCTCCTTCACAGCCGCATCCGGGAGACCGACGATGGAAAACATAGGCAGACCCGGAGACATGTCCACCTCCACATCCACCCGATAGGCATCCAGTCCGTACACTGTGCTACTGGTCACCTTAGAAAGCATAATCACCTGTAGCTAAAACCCAATGGCTTGAAATCTGGAGGCAATCTTAACAGAAGACACCAAAGGAATCAAGAGAAGCTAGCCATTTTGTGGATCATGCCGAAAAGATAGACCGAAAGGGAATGCTGACAACTAAGGGGTGATGTGGCCTGCCAGTTTTCCTTGGGAGGCCTGTTGGTCTACGGAGGTCTGTTTTATCAGACGTAACCCGTCCTCCAACCCCAACTCGATAGCTTTCTGGATATGGTGGCGTTTGTGAAAATCCAGAAATCCCAGGTCTAGAGAACGAGAAGGATAGATGATGGTGACATCCAAAAATCTATAACCGGTTCCGTTGGTCACCAAATTAGTCCTCTTGGCCAGTTCGATGTCCAGCAACACGCTATCCCGCTGGGCCAGATGCATTACATTGATCGCCCAGTCCAGATTGTTTCGAATCGGTCTTCGATAGTCATCTGGGTGATCCGACAGGACCACATAGATCTTCTCGGCCCCCATGTCCACAACCGGTTTCAAGGGAACGTCCGTAGCACCCATGTCCACATACTCGTGACCATGCATTCTAACGGGCGGAAAGATCAGGGGGAGGGCTGTACTGGCCATCAGGACCGTGTGCAGAGAGTCGCTGTGATTATCGAACCGTTCCACCTGCTGGAGGGTCTGGTTATAGCAGGTGACCAGGAGATGGCGGGGGCTATTTCGGATTTTGTTCACTTCCACATGCTTTCTAATCAGCTCGCCGAGGGGTTCGGCCGAGAAACCCGGATACACATAATTGGAGACAAAAGAGAGGAGAAAGTTTAAAGTTCGACGCTTTCGAAAGACTTGTTGAGGTGTGAGATGTTTCCAGATTTCTACTAATTGATCTTCTTCACCGCTGACCACCATAGCAGCGATCAGGGCGCCCACCGACGTCCCAGAAACGATGCCCGGATACCGCTCACATTGCTTGAAGGCCAGGGCCACACCTGCACTGTAAGCACCTCTTGCCCCCCCTCCAGAGAAAACAATAGCGGTCTTGGACTCGATCATGCTCATTAACTCGTCTTAATGAGGGTCCATCAGGCTGGCGCCAGATGACGCAATCACACCCTCTACATTAAATGATAGCACAGACTGGACCATTGTCAACGAGGGCAGAGGGGATGGGCTATTTCTGCGCTTTGGGGCTGACGGTACTGCTTGTAGGCAGCACCGACTTCAGCAAGGGAAGGCTAACTTCCTCCACCGTGATCAATGAGCTGACTAGCCCATTGTCGGTGCTGGAGACGATCGGATTGTGGGGATCTTCCTTCCACTCATCATCAATCAGAAACTTATAGTGATAGGATCCCCTGGGAAGGAGCACAAATTTTTTCCAAAGACCCTGTTCATCCCGGACCGTGAGGACATCCCGATCCGGAACCCACTGGTTAAAGTCACCGGCCAATTTCACCTCACGGGCATGGGGAGCCCTAATACTGAACAATACTCCGCAGACCACCTGAGGCCCTACTGAAATCTCTGAAACGGCTGACGGCATCTCCTGCTCCCTCTCTAGGGCCAAGACCTCTCTGGCGAGATTGAGATAGTCCTTAAAGCCTGTAGAGTCCGGTGCATATTCGGTGATGGGAAGGCCAAGGCCAGTAGCCTCCCGAAGCTTCTCATTGAGATTAATCACCGTGTTGAACGAAAGTTCTTTGAACCGCTCATAGATCTTTCCCAAGACCTCCTTGGAATAGCTGGTGCGCCGATCAAACTTGGTAGGTAGGACCCTTACATCGATCTCGTGCCCTACCCGTTCTCCGATGATTTGGACTGTCTCGGCCAGCTTACTCAGTCCTTGAAGTGAGAAGAAACTGGTCTCCACAGGAACGATCACCCGATCACTGGAAATCAAGGCATTGAAGGTGAGCAGGCCGACATTGGGAGAGCAATCGATGATGGCATAGTCAAAAGATGTCTTCAGGGCCATCATCTTGTTGAGGAGCTGACGTTCCCGATCCTGGGTTCCTGCCAGAAGTTGTTCGATAGCGCTGAGGGTCACATTGGAAGGGGCAAGCCATAGATTAGGGGAGAGACTCATCAGCACATCATCCAGTCCTGCATGACCACTCAGGACTTCATACATTCCCTTTTCAATGCCTTCCGGCTGAACATTTAATCCCAAAGTGGTATGTGCTTGTGGGTCCAAGTCGATCAGCAAAACCTTGCGGTGCTCAAGGGCTAAGCAGGCTGATAGATTAATGGCTGTGGTAGTTTTTCCACACCCCCCCTTTTGATTCACGATAGCAATGGTCCTCATTTTCACCCTCCCCCAGCGTCCTTTATGCCCATCCCCTTAATATCTTTAAAAAAGAGGCAGGCATTGCGGCCGCAATTAAGAGATACAATCTATAGTGAGATTGTTAAATTTTAATCCATCGGACCTAGCCATCAGAATAAATAGCTCCTTAAGTAGTTGTTTTAATTTCTTTACATACAGCTAGCCTTCTATCACAGTCAAACATAGATGTCAAGTAAAAAGTAACATGTTTTTTAAAATATGTGTTTTTTATTGTTCACACAGTTTTTTATTGACAAAGCTTTTTGAATGTAGATAATATACGCATTTGTGGAAAGATTCTGCCAACTTAGGGTAACTTAGTGAAACTGTGTATCGTTCTTAAGCGGAGGCCGGATGAGAGATCTCGTGGAATACATTGTTAAATTCCTTGTGAGCAATCCCGACAAGGTGGTGGCCAAGGAGGTCAAAGGACTCAAGGTAACGGTCATCGAACTGCGAGTGGCCAAGGAAGATATGGGAAGGGTAATCGGTAAGGAGGGTAAAACGGCTACGGCCTTACGAACCATCCTTCAGGCCGCCGGCGCAAAGTCGGGCAGGGTCTACAACCTTGAGATTGTCGAGGATTGAGCACAGCCGGGATTAACTCTCTCCTCCACCTCAAACCCATGAGCCTCGATCATATGAATGGCCTCTTCGGAGGCCTGTCCAGACGTGGTTAGATACCCTCCCACAAAGATCGAGTTGGCAGGATAGAACATCAAGGGTTGTAAATGGCCAAGGTGAAGTTCCCTCCCACCACCTACCTTGATCTCTCTGGTTGGATTCAAGAAGCGAAAGAGACACAGGATTTTTAAACATTTCTGGGGTGATAGTTCACGGACATTTTCCAGAGGCGTCCCAGGAATGGGGTTCAGGAAATTCACGGGGATAGAATCCACGTTCAGTTGGCGTAGAGCCAGGGCCAGATCCACAAGATCTTCTTCCCGTTCCCCCATGCCTGCCAGTACACCACAACAGGTGGCCATTTGTGCAGCCTGTACCGCTTTGATCGTCTCCACACGATCCTGATAGGTATGAGTACTGCAGATCACTTCATAATATTGCTCACTGGTGTTGAGATTGTGATTGATGCGAGCCACACCCGCCTCTTTTAGCCGTTTGGCCTGTTCCACTGTGAGTAGGCCAAGGGAACAGCAAATCTCTAGGGAGGTATGTTCCTTGATCTCCTTCACCGCCTCACAAATTTCTTCCATCTCGCTGTCCGTGGGACCACGGGCACTGATGACAAGGCAGTAACGGAGTGCCTTCGCCTGGGTTGCCTTGAGTGCCCCCGCCACCAACTGTTCGCGGGAAAGCAGAGGATACCGGTCAATCTGAGCCGTAGAGACCGAAGATTGGGAACAATACCCACAATCTTCCGGGCAGAGCCCACTCTTGGCATTCATCAATACATGCAGACGAACACGTCTACCAAAATGCTTATGCCGGATCAAAAAAGCTGCCTCAAGAAGTTTAGCGAGATCCTGATCCGGGGTTCTAAGCAGACTCAGGCCTTCTTCCCGGCCCAACAAGTATCCCTCTAACACCTGTTCGGCAACTGACTGATAGTTCACTCACTCTCCCTTCCACCTGTTCCTATACAACTACATAAACAGGTGGCTGATGGTAACACAATTACGGACCTGGCGCAAGTATTTCGACAGCCTCATTTCTATAAATTAAAAAGGTCGCATCTTTCTTTCTTCATGTCTTACCATGATACAGTTTGATTGATTTTTACCCTTAGTTTCCTGTATTCTATATTTTAGTGTGATAACTTAAACGCATTGAGTTTAGGATAAGTCGTTGAGTTTTTTTGGAAAATCGACCGGCTTGATTATGGCAATGATGAGTCTTTGCCAACTCTCGCTGGCAAGCTCTACGGGCCTAGCCGATCAGCCTGAATTCCCCAACAGGGGGGAATCTTCCACTCCCCAACCTACCCCGTCACTGGCATATCTAGACGCTGTACATGAACCTGCAATCATTCCTGTGAGTCTTCCGGCCAGCGATCTTGCCTCTTTGCAGAATAAACTGGGTGAGCTAAGTATCCGGTTTCTGTCATTCCAACAACAATCCTTAAGACAGTTGTTAAAGGACCCTGTCTCTAATCGTAGCCGCTTAGAGGTATATCTGCTCCTGGAAGACAAGGATGCCGTACCAGAAAAGATCCAACTGGCATGGGATGATCAGCCTGTGACAACGATTGAGTACAGCCCTGATAGGCAAGCCGCACTGGCCCAAGGGGGCGCTGATAAACTGATCGATCTGGAGACCGCCCCTGGAATACACACCTTAAGCGTAGACTATGCACGGGGTATGCCCACACGAGATCACAGTCTCTATGTGACGGCTCCGATTCGGAAGAAAAATACCATGATGGTACTGTTACTCAAACCCAAGGTTTTGAAGAAAGGGCTTGAGCTTCAACACGAAGTGTGGGAGAGTCCCATTACCGAAAAGAAAGCGCAGTGGTTGCAACTCTGGTTTCAGAACGCGATTTTTTATTATCATTTAGGACAGTTTGAAGAGGCAGCGGGGCTGTTGTTAGTCTGTCTTGAATCCCCGGAGATGCTTCCTAAACGGGCCGAACTACTGCTCTGGCTGGGGAAAACCTATCTGGGTTTGGGGCTTGAAAGCCAGGCCATTTTAACCCTGCAGCAGGTCATCCGGGAATTTCCGGCAATGGATCGTATCCTTTCAGAAACAGAATACACTTTACAAAAGATCCGGTATCTCCAGGGACAGTACGAGGCGGTCACGGCTTCCTATGCCCGGCTGGCCCGTGGGGCTACCCCTTCTTTTCTAACAGAAATACACTACATGGCCGGGCAGAGTTTCCTCCGCCTCAAGGATTATCCCAAAGCGATTGCAGCCCTCAACCAGATTCCCAAAAACAGCAGCCATTATCCCTATGCCCTGTATGCGCTGGGCCTGGCTTATGCCGGGATTGGGGATACCTTTTCGGCCCAGCAGGCCTTCAAGAAACTTATCGATTTAGATCTTCCATCGGGTTCTCCAGAAGCCTCTCAGATGGAAAAGCTTATTGAAAAAAGCCTCGTGACCTTAGGGCTTATGTTGATCGAGCAAAATCGCTATCAAGAGGCCATCTCGATCCTCGGAATGGTTTCCGCCCGAAGCCCATTCTTTGATCAGGCAATTTTTGGAATTGGCTGGAGTTACATGAAGCTGGAGGAATACGTCAAAGCCATCGTGGTCTTCAAAGACTTAACCGAGATGTTTCCAGATAGCTCCTACACCGATGAGGCCAGGGTCATGATGGGATACAACTACTCAAAACTTAAGGCCTACACAAAAGCCGTGGACAGCTATCGCAATTCTCTTGACGCCTCCGCCTACCAGATCAACCTTCTTATCCAAAAAACGGAAACACTCAGACTTCAGGGAATAGACCTCAACCAATTTAATAGGCCCTCGGGATTTGTATTACCTCAGGACGCAGATAAAATTTGGGGACTTGTGAAAAGATATCAAAATCTCACCCGTCTTTCATCCAAAGACGGGGCCCCATCCATTGGCAATGATTTTAAAGCCAGCCTGAAGGATCTGGGTCGTCGTCTTTCCGCCATCCTCCAGGATCTGACCCTCCAGTCTCTAAAAGGCCAAAGGGAACGGCTTGAAGAGCTTTCCATCCATGCCAGTATCGGAATTGCCAAAAATCTGGTTCTGGAAAAGACGGAGTTTGGAGGCGAGGAGCTCATCTTTGAATAGCCATTCAAACGCCTGCATACTCCTTGGGTCTACTATCTCTCGCCTTGCATGGGCCTTGTTATTCTCTCTGGCCCTGCTGACCATACTGTCCACTGCTGCCCTGGCTAGAGAAGCAGGCTACCAAGTGGAGAAGGGAAAGATCCAGGCCGTGGTCAAGGAGGTGATGGAAAGCCAGAAGGACCCGCACGGTAAGTCCTTCAAGCTCCAGGCCTTGGAGGCCTACGAGGCCTATATCCTCAAACGCTTCGAGTATAAAAGCGATCTTAAGGCCGAGGCCATGCACCGGCTTGGGGATCTTTATATGCAACTGGAGGTGAACACTCACCAAAAGAAACTTAAGGAATACCACGACCGCTTGGGACTCTACCTAAAGGGAAGGCTTCAGGATCGGCCTCCACGACCGAGGATCGACCACGCCAAGTCCATTGTGATTTATGAAGAGATTCTGAAGCAGTATGCCAACCGGGCAGCGAATGACACGGTGCTGTACCAACTGTGCCATGCCTATTCGGATGAAGGCCGGATTGATCAGGCGATCGCCACATTAAAGCGACTAATTGCCCAATATCCCAAAAGCCCATTCCGTCAGGAGGCTTATTTTCGCCTTGGGGAGTTTTCCTTTGAAGCTCAGGACTATAAGAAGGCTATCGATGCCTATCGAGAGGCACTCCAGCACCCGACAGAAGATTATATCGAGATGGCCCTCTACAAAATAGGCTGGTCCTATTTCTCCCTCGGCGATCATCGTCGGAGCATTGACTCCTTTTTATCCCTCTTGGACCGAAAAGCCGTTCAGACCGAAACAGGACAGCAACGGCTTCTGCTCTACAACTTCTCCGAGACCGAGGGAGACATGTTAAAAGAAGTGGTCCATACACTCCTGCTGGCCTTTGATGAATTGGGTGGACCACTCCAGATGGTCACCTATTTTCGTGAGAAGGGACATCGAGATTATGAAGACTACCTCTACCAGAGGTTAGCTGATCTGTACACCTCTCAGGAAAGATTGGGTGATGCAGTCACCTCCTTGGAGACCTTTTTGAAGGCCTATCCCCTCCATGAAGATGCCCCAAGCTTCATGAGCAGCTTGATCGAACTCCAGACCAAAAGAAAAAAGGTGAATCTGGCTGTGCAGGCCAAGGAGGACTTTATCCAAACCTTTGGGGCAGGCAGCCCTTGGTCCAAGCAGGCTTCGGACTCGGCAAGACTCAAGATCCAACCTACCCTTAAGGAGACGGCCTATGAATTAATTCTCCATTACCATGCACAGGCACAAAAATCCAAGCGGCAGGAGGATTATCAAAAGGCCATCGACGGGTCTAGGAGGTTTTTGAAAGGATACCCACAAACGATCGAAGCCGCTAAGGTCAATTTTCTTTTGGCCGAGGGACTTTTTGAGCTGAAGCAATATGAGGCTGCAGCAGTTGAATATGAAAAAACGGCGTATGCCTATCCTTTGCACGCCCACACCCAGGATGCTGCTTACAATCTCCTATTAGCTCAGGAAAAGCTGCCCCAGCTCACAATCCAAAATATGACAGCCGCGGTCCTTAAATTTTCTGATCGATTCCCCCAGGATCCTCGTGTTCCAGATCTCCTGCTCAAGGCAGCCCAGTTAGCATCCCGCCAGGGAGATTACGTGACAGCAAGACAATTTACACAAAAACTTTTAAACGCTCGATCTCAAGGATCTAACCTTTACGCAGCCCAAAAACTGATCGCCACCAGCTATTTTGAGCAAAAAAACTATTCACAGGCGGCCCAGGAATTAAAAGCACTGCTGTCTAACTCTAGCGGACTTAAGATCCCACCCAAGGAACAGGAGGAACTACGTACCCTGCTTGCCTCCAGTTTATATAAACAGGCTGAGCTTCAGAAACAAAAAGGAATGCTTCAAGAGGCAGCCCGAGGGTTCTTGAATATCCATACGGTAGCGCCCAACACAGAGGTGGCCGGGAATGCCCTCTTGGACGGGTCAATCCTTCTAGTTAATTTGGGTCTGGAAGAAGAGGCCATGTCTGGTCTCAAACAACTCCTGGAGGCCTATCCCCGCTCTTCCCATCTGGACCAGGCGAGAGAACAACTGGCCCTGCTGTATGAGAAACAGGGAAAATATCAGGAGGCCATTCAGCTTTATGAAAAGCTGGTCACCACCCAGAATTCCCAACAGGCTGCAGAATGGTCCTTGGCCATTGCACGGCTGTCCGAAAAGACCCGAGACTGGCCAAGGGCCTATCGGACCCTTCTGGTAGCAGCCGAAGGGCTCCCATCGAATGATGAAAGGGCCTTGGAGGCCCTGCATCGAGCAGCCAAGGTAAAGGAACGAATGGGAGATCCAAAACAGGCCCAGGTGCTCTTGGGCAGGGTGTTAGAGAGCTATTCTCAACAGGCCTCACCCACACCTCGAATGGCCTACGTAGCAGCCCAGGCCGGCTACGGCTTGGGAGAGGAACGGTTCAAGCAGTTCACGGAAATCCGTCTCACCACACCGTTAGAGGCCAGCCTGGAAAGAAAAAAACAACTCCTCAAGGAGGCTCTGGATTACTATTCCCGCACAGTGGATTTTAAGGTTCCCGAATATATCACGGCGGCCACCTACAAGGTTGGGCTCTTGTTTGAGGAGTTTCGCAACGCCCTGCTGGAATCTGAACGGCCAGGAGGCTTAACCACTGAGCAGTTTGACCAGTACAATTTTCTCCTGGAGGAACAGGCCTATCCCTTTGAGGAAAAGGCAATCACGGCTTATGAAACTAATGTCCGTCGGGCCCAGGAAGGGGAACTGTATGATGAATGGATTCAAAAAAGTTATCAGCGCCTGGCCAAGCTCTTGCCAGCAAAGTATGCCAGAGACGAAATGGATGAAATTATTACCAACAAGCAGTTATTTTAGCAATGATACATATCTTACAGCCGTTCAAAGGGCCAAATATCTGTTTTCTAGTATGGACTCTCTGTATAGGGTTGGCAGGTTGCGGGACGCCCGGGAAGGTCCGCCAAACAGATTCACGTGAATCTGTTAAGATAGAAGGAAAGAGTGAAATGCAGACAGGGACAAACCTGCAAGGAACACAGGTTAATTCCAGTAACAATGATCAGGCGGCCACGCTTTTTGAAAGGGCCGTCCAGTCACTGGAGCTTGGACAGGAGGATAAGGCCATAAATGAGCTGCAGCAGGTTGCTGCCCTCCAACCGAATTTGAGTGTGCCGCATAATAATTTAGGTATTCTATATAAGAGAAAGGGCCTGCTGGACAAGGCCATCGAGGAGTACAAGAAAGCCATCCAACTCAAACCAGACTATGCAGAGGCCCACAACAACCTGGGAATGGCTTACAGGGAAAAAGGCCTGTTTAAAGAGGCCGCGATGGCTTATCGTGAGGCCCTTCGGTTAAAATCAGATTTAGTGGAGACCCACTACAATCTGGGAATACTGTATGAGCTATACTTTAATCGGCCCACGGAGGCCATACAACATTATAAAGATTATCTGCGACTCGGCGGACCCCAAAAACAGGAAGTGGAACTTTGGATCTCGGTTTTGCAGCCGAAACTCCAGGCCCCCGTGCCATCACCCTAGAGAGGAACCCATGACAAGCATAAAGAAATGGACAGGCTGGATATTGATCATGATGATCTTTTCTGCGAATGCATTATGGTCCTTGGCCAGTGCCGCCAATGCCCAGACCCCTGCTGCCTCGCGGCCGGCGCAAGCAGCAAAATCTTCCCCTAAAGAAAAAAGGATCATCATCCTGGGAACTACCATTGTGGGTTCTATTACCAAACCTGGGGTAGTATATGAAGTTCCCTGGAAGGACCCAGAATTTTTAAAGAAGGGGTTGGACGAACCCCAGCGAAGCTTTCAGAACGAAATCTTTAGTCCGTTAGACAAGGACCAGTTCGAATCTCAAATGAAGCCGCAGTAGCATAAACTAAGCGAGCCTCTGGCTTTGCCAGAGCGAGCGCGGGGCGTGGAGGCACCTGCCTGCCGACAGGCGGGTCGGAGAGACTTGCTTTCTGTGTAGGCGCACGGGTCCCCACTTATAAAGGAGCGCTATGGAACTTCTAGAATTTGTCATCTTCAATTTTAAGGCCGGTGGAGTCTTCATGTATGCCATTCTGCTGGTTTTGGCCTGTGGCACCGCCGTCATGATTGAGCGGACCTTGACCCTGTTCCTCCGAGCCAGAATCGATGCAAAGTCCCTGTGGCGGCAGGTCGCGAAACACATAGAAAATGATAAGCTGGGAGAGGCCATTAACCTCTGCCAGACATACAAGGCGCCTCTGGCTAAGGTCTTTATGGCTGGGTTAAAGAAGGCACAGTTTGTGGGTGAGCCTGAAGAAATCAGGAAAGGTGTGGAGGAGGTACTGCTGGAAGTCCTTCCCACCCTTGAAAAAAGAGTCCATTATCTCTATTCCCTGTCTAATGTTGCCACTCTGTTGGGGCTCTTGGGAACGGTGGTGGGACTGATCCGATCCTTCACAGCGGTTTCCATGGCCGATCCCAGCCAGAAGTCTGTCCTGCTGGCCAGCGGGATCTCTCTGGCCCTGAACAATACCGCCTTCGGACTGATCGTGGCCATTCTACTCATGGTGTCCTATTCTGTCATGCAGTCCAGGGTGGCCAAGTTGGGTGCAGAGGTGGATGAGTACTCCATGAAACTCATCAACCTTCTGACCTCAAGACCGGGCAAGCTCCAGTCTGCAGTGATAGATGAACGGGGGGCTAAGAGGTAAAAGAAAGTTGATCAATAGACCCTCAAAAAAACGATCACATCAGGAGCCGGAGGAGGCGATCCATATTGTGGCTCTTTGGAACCTTATGATCATCCTGATCCCGTTCCTGCTCCTTTCGGCCGTTTTCTCAAGTAATGCGATCTTAAATGTTTATCTGCCTGAAGCGCCTTCCGGAGAAAAAAAGCAGGTCAAGGGTGCTGAGGAGCATCCGCTCTTGTTGATTGTCTCAATCCTGAAAGACGGATTTGTGATTAATGATGGAGAAAAGGTACTGGCAGCGCTGCCCAAGGTTCAAGACCGGCATGATTTTGAAAAACTCTCATTCCTCCTCTTACAACTGAAGGGACAGATTTCTCATCACGAAGAGATTATCCTCCTGAGCGAGCCCGCAATCCGCTATGAAACCATTATACAAACCATGGATGCCAGCCGGGAAACCGTCGTAGAGCAGAACGGGAAAAAAGAGGTGGTCTCGCTCTTTCCCAATGTGTCTATTGGAGAGGTAGGAGAGATCACATTCCGGGAGGTTTTAAGACCCAAATGACTCCGCTTTCCAAAAAGTTAAGGCATCGTCAACCCCTGCAACCGCCTAAGTTGAACTTGACAGCCATGGTGGATGTCTTTGTGGTCCTGCTAATCTTTCTTCTCAAGAGCTATTCGGCAGAGGGAAATATCCTGACCACTAACCAGGACCTACAACTACCGCTATCCACCTCCAACCTTCAGCCCCAGTTGACTGTGACGATTACCGTAACCCAATCCGCTATTTACGTCGAGGATAAAAAGGTGGAGGAAGTAAAGGCCATTGAGAATCGCCAGGAACTCTTTATTCCGGAGCTGGCCCAGGAGCTTAAGTATCAGGTGGAGAGGGCAAGGTTTATCTCCGGAATCAACCCCACGGTCAAATTTGAAGGCAAGGTGACGATCTTGGGGGATCGAGGCCTACCCTTTACGGTCCTTGAGAAGGTGATGTACACCTGCTCGTCCACAGATTTTAATGAAATTGCCTTAGCCGTATTCCAGAAGTAGATAAATTATGAAGCCAAAAAGTATTCATTTAAGATTGCCTTTTCAGGATCATGAAGACAGGGATTTTATTCTAGCCCTCATCGGCTCTTTGATCTTCTACTCCTGTCTTGTCCTGTTCATCCATGGCATGAAGGTCCAGGAAAGGCCCCGGGAAGATTTTAAACGTATTCCTCCCCATATCGCCAAGTTGATCCTGGAAGCTCCCAAGACTACCCCGCTCCCCAAAATCCAGACCCCGGCTCAAAAGACGGTCACGATCCCTAAGGCTCAGGAAACTCCGGAGCCGGAAGCAGCACCCAAGCAGGACACAAAGAAAGCGACTGAACAAAAGGCAAAGCCGCTAGACGAACCTGTGGTTCAAGCGCCCCCTCCCCCCTCTCCGGAGGAGGTCCGGTTGCGGCAAGAACAGGAGGCCAAGGCTATCCAGCAGCGAAACCGCGAGGTGGCTATGCAGAGTGGCCTGCTCCGCCTTCTCACCAAAGAAGACAAGAGCCGGGCAGCAGTTCAAGATATCACAGCGGAGAAAAATCTAGAAAAGGTCCTCTCACCTGTATCCGGACTGGAACAAATCCAAAAGCCATCTCAACCACAAAAGGATGAGGAAGCCACAGTCATTAAAGGAACCGGCAGCGGCGGCATTGACAATCTCATCGCGGCCCTTAAAGAACAGGGAGACACCGGAGCCGGAGGAACGATCGGTGGCATCGGCGAGAGGCGGGTGGCCAAAGTGGAGAGCCCGATCGAGATTAAAGGAGCAGGAGGCGACGAAGCCTCCCGGAGCTACGAATCTATTGTCGAGGTTGTTGATTCAATAAAAGGATGGATACGATTTGTGTATAATCGTGCGCTCCGGGAGAACCCTACCCTAAAAGGGGTGATCACGCTGGAATTTGAGATCAATCCCAGCGGAGATGTAGCCTCCTGTCGGGTTGTTTCAAGTACGATGAAGAATCCGGTTCTGGAGGACCAACTGGTGAAACGCTTCTTGCAGCTTAAATTCCCTCCTGCTAACGGAATCAACAGTGTCGTCTATCCCATCACCCTGGTGCCTTCGGGATGATGAAGGACTTACCGGGTTTAGGCTTAGAGTGACAACGGTTGCAGTCGGATAGGGAGAAGGCCACCTTGCCATGGCATCGTCCGCAGAACTCTCCTTTTGCAATGGCATCCATGGTGACCTTGTTTACGCCTGCCCGCATCACAAAGATACTAGGGTGACAGTTCTTGCAGTCCAGCCAAAGGGTGTGGGGATAATGGGGATAGACCACATCTGGTAGGTCTCCCTTAACCTTAAAAATCACATCAAAGTCCATGGGGGGAAGGGTTTTTTGGGTCGGATCCAGATCATCCATGGGAGTGATCACCCCCAGCTCAATGGCCGCTACCCAGTCCACATCGCCCCGTTCATTCTGGGGCAGAAAATAAAAAGGCAACGGATGGGACTCCTCTCCTTCGGACTCTAGAAGAATTTCTGCCAGGGCATCGATCGCTTCCTCAGGAATCTCATCCTGGGTGGTCTGTTGCGAAGGTGCTGGGATAGGTGGAGTGACTTCCAGAGATGCTGAGGGAGGGGTAGTACGGGTCACTTCCATGACCGTTTCTAGTGTGCTTTTGGTCTTTGTCCTTGGATTGCAACTCACGGCGGCCACAGCCGAGAGGAAGATGATAAAGCAGGTCCTCGAGACTCTTCCCATAAGACCTTTATTGCACCACGAGCACCTCACCCACCATGTTCTGATGGATGAAGCAGAAATAGGGATAGCGGCCGGGGAGGGTAAAGGTGTGGGAGCAGACTTTTCCAGGATATAAGTTTTCGCAAAGAATTTCAAGATCACTACCCGTCGGAATGCTGGATGTCAGATGGCGACGATCGTCCTGATTGACCCAATTCACGGTGTCGCCCACTTCAATGACAATACGCTTAGGTTCAAATTTGAAAGAGTCCTTGTAAATGGTCACGTTAAAGCCTGTGCTTTCTGCACCAGATGCAAAGGGGGCACCAAAAATCATCAAAGCCATTAAACAAATCTTTAAATTTCTTTTCATTCTCCCTTTACTCACCGCGCCGGTACCAGAGCCTCTGGGTTACCCTCTTTAGGTTTCACATGACATCTCAGGCAATCAAACAATGGGAAAGCCACGCGGTTGTGACACCTGCCGCAGTACTCACCCGCAGCGATTTTTTTCATGTGCATCTCCGGATGGCCCCCAGCCTTTTGTTTGAAAATTTCGTTATGGCAACCATTGCAAGAAAGCCAAGTGGTATGAATCTTGTGGGAAAAGATCACATCAGGTTGATACTTGCTCTTTGTCTTGATCAGGATATCTAGGTCAAACGGTGGAGTGGTCGGGACATCAGAATCCAAAGCATCCCTAGGCTTGATCTTACCTTGCTTTAAGGCCTCCACCCAGTTCACCAGGCCGAATTGATCCAGCGGAAGATCCGCCAGCTCTAAGGCAGGCGGATGTTCTCGCTGCCTGAGGAGGTCCAGCTCCCCAATGTTACCCGGATCACCTGTGCCTGCGATGTTTCCATTCTTATCCAAATAAATAGCCATGGAGGGATCCACCTTTTTTAACTTTTCCTTGATCCTCTCCAGCTTGTCCTTGGATCCTTCCACCTTCTTGTCCTCAGACCCTGCCTCCTCCAGGCCAAGTCCCAGGAGAAATCCCAAACACAAAAAGATGAAAAATGCCCTCCACCCACTCATATAGATCTCCACTAATGTTAGGGCGGATTAAATTCAGGCACCGGGGGCGCCGTGAATTCGCTTTTGCCAGAATGGCAGCGGTCACAGTAGAGAGGAGCCCAGGCGATTTTGCCATTGTGGCATTTGCCACAAAATTCTCCCTTGATGATCTTAATCATGCTGACCTCATTGGCTCCAGCCCGCATGACAAAGACATCCGGGTGACAAACCTTACACTTAAACCTGATACGATGAAACCAGTGAGGGAAGACCACCGGAGGCATCTCGGACTTTTCGGCCTCCCGGTTCATAATAATATCTCCGTACTCGGCCTGGGAAGTGGAGCTGGGGAGACTAATGGCGATGGCGACCCCAAAGACCGCAATTAGAGGAAGCCACACCCTGAAATATAAATTGCGAGACTCCAACATACATTTTAAATTATAAAGTCTTTTTGGTGATAGGTCAATGTCTTATCCATGTCTTTCCTTGATCCACCCACGCCGGAAACCATCATCACACCCTCTTTTCTCTTGCAATGGGAAGGAGAACGGGTATATATTCTGATTCAGCTAAATTGAGCCCGTACTTTTTAGGTAGATCCCCAGCGAGCAAGGCGAGCGTGAGGGGGAGTAGGAAAACGAGCCTCTGGCTTTGCCAGGGCGAGTGCGGGGTGTGGGGGCATCGGAGGACCAGCATCATGTGTTGCCGCACGGGCCTCCACAGAAGATGCTGGCGACGCGAGGCCCTATTATAGAGATGAGCAATAATATCTTAAACCTGTTTCCAGAACTAGGCAAAGACCTGCATGGCTTGTACACCACAGGGGTTTTGCCCTCCCAGAAGGTACAGGATTTAATTGAAGCGGGTGCCATTACCATCACAGTCCCCCTGGCTGTGGAGCAGATCCAGCCAGCCAGCATCGATCTTCGATTAGGCCCGGTGGCCTATCGTGTCCAAGCCAGCTTCCTTCCAGGCAAATACTGCACCGTGGAAAAAAAGATCCGGGACTTAATGATGAGTGAGATCGATCTTGAGAGAGCCACGGTGTTCGAGAGGGGATGTGTCTATATTGTCCCCTTATTAGAAGAGTTGGTTCTGCCCAAGGGCATCTCGGCAAAAGCCAATCCAAGAAGTACAACAGGACGTTTGGACATCTTCACACGGCTGCTCACCGACTACGGAACCGAGTTTGAGCGCGTCCCCGATGGGTATAGGGGGCGTTTATACGCCGAGGTTGTCCCGCGAACCTTTACTATCCTGGTGCAACAAGGAATGCGATTAAACCAACTCCGCTTTATTCGCGGCAATCCGCCTTCACCGGATACCCAGCTCAACCAGTTGAACGAGGCCGAAAACCTAGTTTACTTAGACGAAGACAGCCCCGCAGAAGCGCAGATCCACAAGGGTCTTCGGGTGTCCGTCAATCTTCAAGGAAGTCACCACTCTGAGGTCATCGGTTATAAGGCCAAGAAAAATTCTCCAGCGATCGATCTCCAAAAAACGGATTACTACGATCCCATGGATTTTTGGGAGCCGATCTACAGCCCCAAGACAAAGAGTATTATCCTGAATACAGACGACTTTTATATTCTAGCCTCCAAAGAAAAAGTACGTATTCCTCCCGACTTTGCCGCAGAGATGGTGGCCTACGATCCCTCCATTGGTGAATTCCGGATTCACTATGCCGGATTTTTTGATCCCGGCTTTGGATACGGCCTGAGCGATATCAAAGGGACACATGCGGTTCTGGAGGTGAGATCTCACGAGGCGCCATTCTTGATCGAAGACGGTCAGATCGTGGGCCGACTGATCTATGAACGGTTGCTGGAGCCTTCTCAAAAGGTCTATGGCACCCAGATTGGCTCGTCCTATCAGTGCCAGGGTTTGTCCTTAAGCAAACAGTTTAAACGTCTCCCATAAGCTCCTTACGTTCTTCGCCTCACCTTAGCCATCATACATCCCAGCTTTCCGCCCTTGTATCTAAGAAACCAGGTACGATAGAATACCTGCGATCCTAGATGCAGATAGAAGACGATATGAAGATGACAACCTATCTCCAGAATAGGCTTTATGGTCGTGGAGGCAAAGTACCATGGCTAAGCTGATGAAGAAAAAATCCAAACAGGTGGGGCTTCCTCCGGGAACACTCGTTCACATCGGAGAGAAAAAGACAGGGCAGGTCAAGATTACGCTTTTTGATTATGATGAAGGTCATTGTGAGGAAAAAGAAATAAGAACGCTTGAGGAATGCCTTCCCTATAAGGATAAAGCGACGGTGACCTGGATTAATGTGGACGGCATTCATGAGACCGAGATTATAGAAAAACTGGGTCAGGCCTTTGGACTGCATCCCCTGGTCATGGAAGACATCCTTCACGCGGGACAACGCCCGAAAATGGACGACTATAGCGATTACATCTATATCGTTTTGAAAATGCTACATCATGACAAAAATATGGAGATCGATGAAGAACAAGTTAGCTTAATCCTGGGTTCGAATTTTGTGATTTCCTTTCAAGAAGACAAGGAAGGAGATGTTTTTGAGTCTGTAAGGGAACGGGTCAGAAATGGAAAAGGCCGGAGTAGAAAAATGGGGGCCGATTATCTGGCCTATGCCTTGATGGACGCCATTGTGGATCACTATTTCACTATCCTGGAAAAGCTCGGAGAAAAGATTGAACTTCTGGAAGGAGATCTCGTGGCCGCCCCCACACCCCAAACACTCCACAAAATCCACCAACTCAAAAGAGAGCTGATTTTTTTACGTAAGTCTGTTTGGCCTTTAAGAGATGTCGTCAGCGGACTTGAAAGAAGAGAATCGCCACTGATTAAGGAAACCACAGTGGTCTTTTTCAGAGATGTTTATGATCATACCGTTAGGGTGATTGATATGATCGAGACATTCCGAGACATGGTGTCCGGGATGCTGGATATCTATCTTTCCAGCATCAACAGTCGAATGAATGAAATCATGAAGGTGCTCACAATTATTTCAACCATATTTATTCCATTGACGTTGATCGCCAGCATTTATGGAATGAACTTCAAATACATGCCGGAGCTGGAGTGGTATTGGAGCTATCCTCTGGTGTTGCTGACCATGGCTGTGCTAAGTATTTTAATGCTCATTTACTTTAGAAGAAAGAAATGGATCTGACAGGCGATTACACCGATTAATTCATTGAATCTTCAGCATAGGTATATTATAATTTTTTATATGCAAGATGAACTGGAGACGCTTAAAGGCCAGCAGGTGGAGATCATCTATAATGGTCTGGTTTATAAGGGACTGCTGGTAGGGGCTTCCGAAGAGACCGTTGATCTCCAAACCCAGGAGCAATGGATCGCCCTGCCCATGGAGGGAATCACTTCGGTCAGAAAAGCAGAAGAGACAGGACGCTATCTTGGCCAGGATGAAGGCGCTGGGGAGACAACTCTATGAATCATGGGCAAGACATACCTGAATCGAATATCTCTCCCACCCTGGATATTGAGGTACAGCCCCAGGAGAAACCTTCCCACCGGATTCACATTATTCTTTTTGTGAGCACCGTGTTCACAACCGTGTTAGCCGGGGCAATGATGGAAACAGCCCGCGGAATCAGCATGGAAGAACTTATCTCTGCCCTACTTACTATTTTAGATCGACCTTCTACTCTCGCTTTAGGAATTCCCTTCTCCTTCACGCTCTTAACGATACTGATCACCCATGAAATGGGCCATTATCTCACGGCAAGACGTTATGGGGTGCCCGCTTCGTTGCCCTACTTTATACCTGCGCCGCCGATCCCTTTTCTCATCGGCACCTTTGGGGCCTTTATCCGAATGAAGTCGCCTATTCTAAGGAAAAGGGCCATCCTGGAGATTGGGGCTGCTGGACCCATTGCAGGTTTTGTAATTGCGATAATCGCAGTTTATATTGGCCTTGAGCTTTCAAAGCCGGTTCCAGTAACACAGGATGCACCATTTAAGTTGGGAGCACCACTCATCTTTATGTTGTTAGCAAATGTACCAGAGGGCTATACACTTAATCTGCATGCTGTAGCCTTTGCGGGATGGTTAGGGCTGTTTGTCACTGCGATGAATTTGATTCCTATTGGTCAGTTGGATGGGGGACATGTAGTTTATGCCCTTCTAGGTAAAAAGCATAAACTGGTCTCAATTGGAATGATTATGTTACTTTTCCTGCTCGGATTTATTGTCTGGCCAGGATGGTTTATCTGGGCCTTTCTCACGGCCATTCTGGGTGTGAGGCACCCCCCTATGGTGGACCCGGAGGCAGTCTTATCACCTAGACAAAAATTCATTGGATGGCTCAGCCTAGCCATCTTTGTCCTGTGCTTTACTCCCAATCCTTTTGTGATTGAATAAGAGGATCACAGCCTCCGTGTAGCGGCCTCAAGACCTTTCTGCTCATCTACCCACTGAAGCAAAATCAGCCCCAACAAAAAGAAGACCCCAATGGACAGGACAGCCAACCGCTGGCTTTGGGTAGTGGATGAGATCACCCCGAAAACTAATGGCCCGATGATGGCTGAAAACTTCCCGCTCACCGCATAGAAGCCAAAGAACTCGGCATTGTGATGTCGGGGAGAAAAGAGCCCCACCAGACTGCGGGAGGCGGATTGAGTGGATCCCAGCACTAACCCAGCAATCAAGGCAACTACCCAAAACTGAGACTTCGTTTGGACAAAATAAGCCGCAATGACCACGATAATCCAAAGAATCAAAGTCCACGAAATCGTCTTCTTCGCACCCACCCTGTCGAAGATATAACCAAACACAAAGGCCCCCAGCGCTGCAGCAGGGTTGACCAATAAGATTAAGGTTAGATTTTCGGCAGGTGTGAAATGAAGGGTCTGGTCCGCATAGGAGGCCGTAAACGTAATGATGGTGATCATGGCATCCTCATAGACCCAAAAGGCCAGTAGAAACTTTAGAAGCTCGCGATACTGACGGATCTGCTGGAAGGTGTTGACTAAGCGCCGGAACCCTTCTTGGAAATAAGAGGATTTTGCCGGCAAGGGAATAGGCACAGCCCGTTCTTTCAGGATAAAGAAGGTTGGCAGAGAGGTCAGAAGAAAAAATAGGGCAACGATTGGGAAGGTCAGGCGTGCCATCTCAAGGCCCGCCTCCCCTTCCTTAAGTTGTGCAGCAAACGGAATGACCAAAAGCAGGCAGCAGATCCCCCCAAAATAACCCAGAGACCAGCCCCATCCCGAAACCTTACCCATCTCGTGGCGGCCGGCGATCTCGGGGAGAAAAGCATTATAGAAGACCAGAGCCCCTTCAAAACCAATATTTGCCAGGACAAAAAAAAGCACTCCGGGTATAAGATCTCCTCGTCCCACAAAATACAGAAGACCTGTAAAAATGACGCTGAGAATAGTGTATCCTAAGAGAAACCGTTTCTTGGCCCCGGAGAAATCGGCAATGGCCCCCAGGATCGGCGAAGAAAAGGCCACTACCACCATGGATAGGGCAATGCTAATCCCCCACCACAGATCCCCTACCCCACCATCTCCCCCAAAAACCACATTCTTGAAGTACAAGACATAAAAGGCCGTAACAATCACGGTGGTGAAAGAGGAAGCGGCAAAGTCGTACAGACACCAAGCCAGAATCTCTTTTCGCGTAACGGACGGAGTAGACATAAGGCGATGTGCACTATAGCAAATCTAAGCACAATGAGCAATCGACAAACCCACTCCTAGCTTTTTTGCCTAGGCGGGCCTGTTCCGAGGAACCGCCCCCGGTTGTGCCTCTACATTGACTTTTCCTATGACCTGACGTTATATTAGCTCAGTTGCCGAGAAGCCCTATGATCGCACCCATCCAGAAACTCATCGATCATCTCCTGAAAACTTCCTTCCATTATAGCGATGTACCTAAGTACACCCTTGCATCAGGCCAGCTCAGCCAGTATTATATCGACTGTCGGATGGCCCTCTCCTATGCTGAGGTCAGAAGACTGGCGGGAGAACTGATCCTGGGCAAGCTGGGTGACGTCAAAGTACAGGCGGTGGGTGGAATGATGATTGGGGCCTATCCCGTGGCCATTGCCGTCTCTGATGCAGCGGACAGAAAAAGGATGCAGATTCCAATCTTTATCGTACGAAAAGACCCCAAGGTCCACGGTATGAAGAAATACATTGAGGGGGCTGTCGAGCCGGGGATGAAGGTCCTTGTGGTGGATGATGTGGTGACCAGCGGGAAGTCCATCGTGGATGCCATTAACCGATGTCGGGACGAAGGCCTCCGCGTGGTCAAGTCAATCGCCTTAATCGACCGCCAGGAGCAGCAGGGCAGAGAGAATATCGAAAGGATAGGCGTAAGCTTCGATGCTCTTTTGACCCTCAAGGATCTTTTACATGCCTACCAGAACAAAGGTTAATTGCCATTCGTTAATCGTTATGGGTGGCACTGCGGTAATGATTAACGGTTAACATTTAACAAATAACGGTTTTTTGTACGTCATGCCGGGGTGGTGAAACGGTAGACACACGGGACTCAAAATCCCGCGGGGGCAACCCCATGAGGGTTCAACTCCCTCCCCCGGCACTCACATTATGCGTCATAGAACGCGATGGAGGGAGTTGGTTCCGAGAGGAGACCTTTCAGGCTTAATTTCGATTCCTCGCCGTTGGCTCGGCTGCGTGATCAACCCCCTCCCCCGGCACCAATTATCCAAACCTCTTTTCAATTTTCTCATACACATCTTTTCTGTGGATGGCGCCCAAGATCCAAACCTCATTGCTCATGATCTTAAACACCACCCTATAATCTCCAACCCGGAGTTTCCAGTACCCCTTAAGCGTCTTTCTTAGAGGTTCACCGTATTGGTGAGGGGACACAGCAAGCCGGCTTTCGATGGCAGCCTTGATACGCTTCTTAAGTCTCCCATCGAGTCTTGCAATATCTTCTTGGACCTCAGGATGATATAGGAGTTGAAAAGCCAAATCTACCAGACCTCGGAGTGTTTCAGAGCCGTGGCTTTCTTAAATGTCTTCTCCCTGGATTCCGCAAATGCAGACAAAGCGATATCCTCTTCTATTTCCAGTGCCTCTTTGACGAGATCCCGTACTTTAAGCGACATAGAAACCCCGTCTCTTTTGGCAATTTGTTCGATTGTCCGATAAAGCGGTTTCTCCAACACAACATTTACCCTTGGATTCTTTGTGGGCATTCTATTCACCTCCTCCGTATATTTTAAGTGTAACACTTATGAAACACCAGGTCAAGCCAAAACTATTCTAAAAGAATTAGACTGCTGCAAATAAACGATCTTTTCTTGAAAACGGGCGGATTTCACAACGCATTTCAGACCAGAGACTGTTGACAATTAAACGTATTATTCTTAATATCTCTATGAAATTCGAATAAGTATTAAAAACACAATTTCCCCCCCTGCTCGTTGTCGATTTTGGACCTCGCCGGACGACTATAGAGTGTGAACAGCCGTTTCACCTGATAGAGCGAGGGGTCTATCCGGTTGAATCTGTACGGAAATTTACTTAAAACAAAAAGAAGGAGAATTCATCATGAGTGGAGTAAGAGTTTTGGTTGGAACACACAAGGGGGCATTCGTATTAACATCGGATGGTAAACGTACAAAATGGAAGGTCAGCGGTCCCTACTTTGCGGGATGGGACATTTATCACATCAAAGGATCCTCTGCAGATCCAAATCGACTCTACGCGTCGCAGACCAGCGATTGGTTCGGGCAGATTGTTCAGCGCTCGGATGACGGCGGCAAAACTTGGTTCCAGCCCGGGACAAAACCCGGCGAGCCGACCACAACCCCGGAGGGAATGCCCAAGGGCGAGAGCAACAAGTTCGTGTACGATACATCGCCTGAAACCGGCAAGCCCCTCACCACGCACCAGTGGTACGACGGGACGCAGAACCCGTGGGAGTTCAAACGCATCTGGCATCTGGAGCCGTCACTGACCGACCCGGATACGGTCTACGCCGGTGTTGAAGACGCGGCGCTCTTCCGCACGACCGACGGCGGACAGACCTGGCACGAGCTCGCGGGACTGCGAGGACACGGCTCGGGACCCAAATGGTCACCCGGCGCCGGGGGCATGGGGTTGCATACCATCCTCCTCGATCAGAAAAATCCCAATCGAATGTACATCGCAATCTCGGCGGCGGGTGTGTTCCGTACCAATGATGCCGGCAAGACGTGGAAGCCAGTCAATCGCGGACTGATATCCCAATACATTCCCGATCCCAATGCCGAGGTAGGCCACTGTGTTCACCGTATCGCAATGCACCAATCTCGACCCGATGTGCTGTTCATGCAAAAACACTGGGACGTTACGCGCAGCGACGATGCTGGCGAGTCCTGGCACGAGGTGAGTGGGAACTTGCCGACCGACTTTGGCTTCGCAATCGATGTTCATGCGCACGAGCCGAACACCATTTATGTCGTCCCCATCAAGAGCGACTCCGAACACTTTCCGCCCGACGGGAAGCTGCGCGTCTACCGCAGCCGAACCGGTGGAAACGAATGGGAAGCTCTTACCAAAGGTCTCCCCCAAAAGGATTGTTACGTAAACATCTTGCGTGATGCGATGGCCGTCGACTCGCTCGACTCGTGCGGGATCTATTTTGGCACCACGGGCGGGCAGGTGTACGCATCGTCCGATGGCGGAGACAGCTGGAATGCCATCGTGCGGGATCTTCCTGCCGTCCTGTCTGTAGAAGTTCAGACACTGAAATGATCCGCGTCGTGCTTCCATATCATCTGCGAACCTTGGCGAAGATTGATACCGAGGTACAACTTGATGTCGAAGGTCCCGTTACCCAACGTTCCGTCCTGAATGCGCTCGAACACCGTTATCCAATGCTTGCCGGGACAATTCGCGACCATGTGACACAACAACGCCGACCGTTTTTACGATTCTTCGCTTGCGAAGAGGATCTGTCTTTTGAATCGCCGGACGCCCAACTACCCGACAAGGTCGCGTCGGGTGAAGAACCCTTTCTCGTTGTAGGCGCTATTTCAGGAGGTTAAGACAAGCCGTTGTAGGAGGCGAACAAGAAATGGAGCGCGAATATGAAGCCCCGAATCACACTGATCACAATCGGGGTTGACGACTTGGAGAGATCACTCAGGTTCTATCGAGACGGCCTCAGTCTGAAAACGGAGGGCATCGTCGGCACGGAGTTTGAACATGGAGCGGTAGCATTCTTCGATCTACAGGCAGGCCTAAGGCTCGCCATCTGGCCACGCAAAAGCATTGCGCATGACTCCGGCCTGCCGCTTGGAAAACCCAGCCCAATGGAATTCACGATCGTTCACAACGTGTCCTCCAAAACCGAAGTTGACGCGGTTATGGAGCAAGCCAGAAAAGCCGGTGCGGTGATCGTAAAGCCGGCCCACGATACTTTCTGGGGAGGCTACGCAGGCTACTTCCAGGACCCCGACGGGCATCTGTGGGAAGTGGCATGGAATCCTGAGTGGGTCGTCCCAGAGTGAGTCGGTCCCGAGAACTTGATGGCTAATGATCTGTAGGAGCTTTTCCCCATAACTCTTTGAGACGCTGATCCCGCCCACAGTGATAGCGATAATATTTGTACCGGATCGGATTTTTCTTGTAGAAGTCCTGATGATACTCCTCGGCTTTGTAAAAAGCGGAGGCGGGGCTGATGTTGGTCACAATGGGTTCCTTAAAAGGCTTTGATTTTTCGAGTGCGGCCTTGGACTGCTCTGCCAGGCCCTTCTGCTGCTCGGTGTGATAGAAGATCTCGCTGCGGTACTGATCGCCGTAATCACAAAACTGATGATCCGGCGCAGTCGGATCGATATTGTGCCAGAAGACCTCCAGCAGTTTCTCATAACTGATTTTACGTGGATCATATTGCACCTGCACAACCTCGGCATGCCCTGTTCCCCCGGCCGAGACCTGCTCATACGTGGGATTCTTGATGTGCCCCCCGGTATATCCGGAGGTGACAGAGACGACCCCTTCCAGTTTGGAAAAAGGAGGTACCATACACCAGAAACACCCACCGGCAAAGGTTGCGATTTGCAACGGGCTGCCTGAAGTCGTGGGGTTTTCCAATGCCCGAGCAGTCATCAGCCCAGTGACCATGCATACCGCTGTGAAAATCTGAATAGCCTTCCATCCTAATCTCTTCATACGACGAGCCATATTTCCTTCTGCAGTTTTTTATTTATTATACAACCGATTCCCATCCCTGCATATCTTTCTATATTTTATATTTGTCGCCTGCAGTGAACCAGCCTAATTCATTGATATTAAAACATTCCTGGCTCTTCTGGCTTGACTTTGATACCCATCAATGGTATGTTCGGATATCATTTTCCAACGCGAAGAAAGATCCATGACCATCAAAGCCCAATTTCCCAAGGAGCAGACAGAGAAAGGCGAGTTCCAGCGGCAGGAGGATGCCTTTCGCAACTGGGTGACGGCCGATGGCTCCTCCGGTTGTTACCCCGCCGTGGCAGGCCGCTATCACCTCTATGTCTCCTGGGCCTGTCCCTGGGCCCATCGAATCATCATTGTCCGAAAGCTTAAACAGCTCGAAGGCGTGATCGACATGACCGTCGTGGATCCCATCCGCGACGAACGCGGCTGGGCCTTTCGCGATGGCACCGGCCATTCACACGATCCGATCAACGGGTTTCGTTTTTTGAGCGAAGCCTACATTGCCACCGATCCAGCCTATCGGGGGCGCGTCACTGTGCCCATTCTGTGGGACACCTTCTCCAAGCGAATCGTCAGCAATTCCGATGACGACCTCATGCGGATGCTCAACAGCGCCTTCAATCGGTTCACAAAGAGCACCCTCGATCTTTACCCCCAGGAGCTGCGGACCGAAATCGACCGGCTCAACGAATATATCTATGAGAATATCAACGACGGCGTCTATCGCGCTGGCTTCGCCACCTCACAACGGGCCTACGAACGGGCCGTCAAGAACGTATTCAACGCGCTGGACGAGATGGAAGGGAACCTCGCCACGCGACGCTATCTCTTCGGCCCGCGCATGGTGGAGACAGACTGGCGCCTCTTCGTCACCCTCGTCCGGTTTGATGCCGTCTATCACGGCCATTTTAAGTGCAACATCCGAAAGATCTCTGAGTACCCCAATCTTTTCGGCTATCTCCGGGATCTTTACCAGCACGACGGCATTGCGGAAACGGTGAACTTCGACCATATCAAACGTCATTATTATATAACGCATGACGACATCAACCCCACCCGCATCGTCCCGCTGGGCCCGATTCAGGATCTAACTACCCCGTGCCCCGAACGCGCGGCGCTTAACTCAGGAAGGAGACAACCCACTTGAGATGGAGATTTGTAGAGGGACGACACTCATTTACTGAGGTCATTAGATTGGCAGATCACTTTTTGTCTTTTGATTCTTCATCCACGTCAACTACACCGCCCGTTACTGCATATTTCATGGCTTCACTGGATGGTACCTGTTTAATCAAATGCACACGCTTTCGATTCACCATGTACAGCTGACCCGCAAAGTTGTAGGCTTGTGGTACATAAACGGACACATATTCTGCACCCAGATTAAATTTTTGAAGGTCTTCATCCGTAAGAAAGCCAACAAGCCATACTTCATCAGCAAATACACTTACCAATACGGCTTTATTAAACTTTTTCTTGTTTCCGGTAAAGGCTTCAAAAAAATCTCTTACAGATGAATAGATGAATTTTACCCACGGCATTTTCTCCAACCATTTGTCAAAAAAACTGATAAGCCGGCTCATGATGAAGAATGAGCTGGCCCAGCCGATGAGGACAACAAACGCAATGATGATGACGAAACCTATCCCCGGTATGTTGATATAAGGCCGCAGTATGCTGTCGATCTTATCAAAAATCCAGTAAATGGCTATCACCGTTAATGTAATGGGTGCCAGGATGATCAGGCCTTGTAGGAAATAATGGTGTATTTTTTTCCAGTAAAAGGGGATGGAGGCCTTGGACGGATGCCGTTTTACTTCTCTATTCATGCTGATCCAAAGTTAACATGACCATGGGTTTGACCCTAAATGATTCCTTTGATACTCAAAAAGTAATCAGAACAAAATAACAATGGAAATTGTGGTAAATGGATATTATCTCGTACTGGATACTGCGATGACGTGGAATGGTGTTGGTAAATTGACGCAGGTGTTCTTTGGATCAGCGCAAATCCTCCTCACCCCATCACTCCAACTTCTGTCATAAAGCATCCCTAGAGTAGTCCATTTTTATCCCTGTGTCAATAATCGAAAATAAATAGAATAAATAGGGATAGACACTCCTTTCTATAATCCTTCTCTGTGGCATTAAACACTTCAGATGGGGAAAAGTTTCAAGGAAAAACCGCGCTATCTTTCTCATCCTCCATCGTCTTTTCGATTTGAAAAAATTACAGGGATCTTGAAAAATTTACAAAGATCAGGCAGATATTCCAATTATTTTTACCGAAACAATTTCTAAAATTAATTAAATATCAAGAAGATCTGTTTTGACCAGCTTGAGGCATGAAATTTGCTCCTTCATTGGTTTACCAGCCAGTAACATCCTACTTAATGCGACAATAAACTCTGTAAGGAAGGGAAATCGCTATGGCTTCTGTGGGCCAACTTAGATTGATTTCTTCCGAGGAACGCGACCACATTCAAATGATCGAAAAACGGCAGGCTCCGCGTGTGACGATACAGCGGGTCATTACCTATGGAGTTTTATCGGAAGGACAATCCATATTATTAGCCGATAAACGCTTATCTGGTTCTCTGGTGGATATTAGTAATGCAGGCATGGGTATAGCGACCCTCCATCGATTAGAGAAAGGCATGGTGCTGACGGTCAGAGTTCCGGTGAGAAAGAATTCGCCAGTAGCCCCCACGCTCGTACAAGTGGTGTGGGTGATGAATGACGCTAAAAGTAGAGGATTCCGTACCGGAGTGAGGTTTATTATTTAGTGAGAGCTCTCAGGGGAGCAGTGCGGTAATGCCCACGATGGCTTGATTTCTGGTGAATTCGAACAGTCCGGCGAGATTCCTTGAATCTTGTATAAAGAAGTTGTAACTGATCTCTCCCTTCAGCCATGACTGGAAGGTATAACTAAAGCCCGTACTCCCATTGTAGGTTGTGAACAATAGATCGTTGCCAATGGATTTGTATTGGGCATAGGTTGCAGCTAGATTAAATTCTGTATTTTCTCCCATCGTCTGTCTAAGGTGGACCCCTGCGCCCTCACGGGCTACCATTTGCGCCAGTATTCCGCTCCCAAGGATCAAGTCCCTGGAATAATGGACGCCGAAGGTCGTTCCCTTCACGGTGTAATCCAGTTCCGCCAGCCACTGGCTGATGATATCTTCCTGGTAAGATAAAATCACTCTAAACTGTCGCGAGGATTGATCCAGGGGGAATTGGGTTTCAAGATGCAGGCGAATCATACCTTCAGACCTGAAGGCTTCATCACTGATGTCGCGCCAGTAAGAAATTCCCCCTTCCAGCCCCATGAAAGAACCCTTGGAGAAATCGTGCCGCAGGCCGATGCCCGCTGTGTGGGAGCGGAAAACCGTTATAAATTTATCAGTCGGCTGCAGACGGTAAAACCTCATTCGGTAGCTCTGCGTCAGTCTCTGGTGAGCGGATAACGGCAGAGCTATCTGCTCTCCTAAGTTCCGGGATACACCGTCTACCAGTTGTGCCATTTTAAAATGTTGGTCTTCCTGGTTGTAGGAAAAATCAGCATTGGGGAGTTTAATATTTGCAGTCATGTCATTGGCAAAGGCATCTCCCCGAGGGACGGCTAATGTGACCGATGGGAAGTCGGTCGAGTCCGTCGTGAATCTGAAATGCTCTTCAAAGCTCACCGATGTTTTTTCAAAAAGATGTGCGGTCCAATCCAGATCGGCAAAGTGCTTGACCTCGTTGAGATTATTATTATCCTCGTAATACTCGATCATAGCCTGATACTCTAGACTTCCACTCAGCATTTTTGTGGTGGTGTTGAAGCGAAGCTCTGGAATGAGGCTCGTGATAATGTCCTGTTCCTCCCCGTTGCGAGCAAAAAAGATATTGTCATCATAGCGCTTTGAAATGGTTCCGGAAGGAGATAGTCGAAAAGATGGCGATGGTGGAGTCTCACCCCTCTCCTCCTCTTCTTCTTGCAGGCAAGGTTTCTGCGGGTTTTCCGGCTCTTCAGCCAGCTTTGACTGCTCCTTCATCAGATCCTTTTCAATGTAGAATCCCTGGGATTGAAGTGTCCTGGACGCCGTCAGCCGGTTCTTCATTAGCAAAGTGTAACGACCAGTTTTAACCGTAATCACGTCACTAGGACATTCCCGGTTTATTACTTCCACTGACCCATCGGATACAACAACGGCCCTTAAGCTGTCTTTTTCTAAAACCCGAAAGGCCGCGTTCTTACCTGTGGCAGTGATCTTTGGGGTCATGACTTCAAACCGCTCGCCTGGTTTTTGAAAAGTTCTAAGTTGTAAATAACCGTTATGAAGCAAAGCTTTGATGGGTGGTCCAGAATCATTACCTGACTCCGGTCTAGCTGGGAGTTCCAGAAGGCTGTCCTCGTAGATGGTCATCATTACAGATTGCAATCGGATGTCAGCCTGGGATTTGGAGCCGGTTCTGATTGAATCGCCAGGATGGAGGAGGGTACCACCATTGGCCTTTTCCCAGGCCGCTGTTTGGCTTCGTTTGATCTCTACCTTTCCTACGGCCCCCATCAGCAGGGCATCCGGGGCAGCATCTACGGGTTTCCCGCTGACCAGAAAGCAAAAGGCAGAGATTAAAATAATGAAGATACCGGTCTTATGCACAATCATACATCACGAAACTGTCTCAAATCGTACCAGCCATGACTATTCAGCGAACTTTTTAAGTATAACTCCGTCTTTGGAGACGTCAAGGTGGCTGAAACGTGGCGATGAAGGAATTGTGAGGTCCTACTTCTGTGCAGAGATTAGGTTTGATAAGGAAATTCTTTCAACCAGCGCGCCATCTCTGGGGCAGGTAGCGGGCGGCTCATGTAATATCCCTGGGCTTCATCACAACTGAGGGCGGATAATTTATCCCACAGGGCCTGGTTTTCTACCCCTTCAGCAATGACCTTGAGTCCCAGATTATGGGCCAAGTCGATGGTGGAGCGTACGATCACCTCGTCACTTTGACTCGTCGCCATACCAATGACAAAGGATTTGTCAATCTTCAGGGTGTTTACAGGAAGTCTCTTAAGAGAGGCCAACGATGAATAACCGGTGCCAAAATCGTCAATGGAGATCTGTACCCCTATTTTATTCAGGCGTGTCAGGATTTCCGCCGCACGCACTGGATCTGCCATAATCGCACTTTCAGTGATTTCAAGCTCCAAAAGAGAAGGTGCCACTTTGTGAGTCGAAAGTAGCTGGGCAATCAAGTCCGGGAGCTGGGTGTCTTGTAGGCTCCGTCTGGACAGATTTACGGCCACGGGCATTTCCAGTCCTGCCTGATGCCATGCATCGCATTGGCGCAGGGCCGTGTTGAGGATCCACTGAGTCAGGGGCCAGATCAGCCCGCTTCCCTCCGCCGGGATGATGAACTGATCCGGCGGGATGTAGCCATGCGTTGGGTGCTTCCAGCGTATTAATGCCTCCATGCCGACAACACAGCGACTGCGAAGGTCGATCTTGGGTTGATAATGCAGCATGAGCTGGTCGCACTCGATGGCCTGGCGCAGTTCACCCATCAGTGCAAGCTTGATGGGGCTGTGCAGATTATACCTGTCTTCATAAAGGATGTACCCGCTACCGGCCTCCTTGGCTGCGTACATTGCCACATCGGCATGCCGAATGAGGGTATAAGCGTCTGCGCCGTGATCGGGGTATAATGCAATACCGATGCTGGGCTCCACCACAATGGACAACCCTTCCACCACTAAAGGGGCCTCCAGAGCCGTGAGGATTTTCTGGACAACGATGTGAATATCATCAGACCTCGCCAGCCTGGGGAGCAGCACCGCGAATTCATCCCCGCCCAATCGGGCAACCAGATCCGGCTCCCATACCACACGACGTAATCGTTGCCCCACTTGGTAGAGGCAATGGTCTCCCCACTGGTGTCCCAAGGTATCATTGATCTCCTTAAAACGGTCGATGTCCATAAGCAGCAGGGCCAAGGGGGAGGGCTTTGCCTGTCTGTCAGCAATCATCTCCTGAAGACGGTCGTAGAGCAGTGTCCGATTCGGCAGACCTGTCAAGAGGTCATGATAGGCCATATATTTGATGTCTTCTTCCGCCCGTTTTCGCTCTGTGATATCCCTGATGACACCCACAATGCCTATGAGTTCTCCCTGATCGTTTCTTAAAAAGGAGAGGGTATGCTCGGTGGGAAAAATGTCTCCATTCTTTCTCTTCGTTTTAAATTCAAATCGGGACACTTTCCCGTTGGTAAACGCCTCACGAATGTACTTGCTGAATCGAAGATAATGCTCATGATCCACACTCAGCAACTCAGTGGACTGCCCCTTCATCTCGTCTATGGAATGGCCCAGCATACGTTCTGCGGCAGCATTTGCATCGATGATCCTCCTGTCCGGCGACACAACCACCACCGCATCCATTTGAGAGGTGAAGATCGCACGGAACCAGCGTTCGGATTCTCTGAGGGCAATGGTCTGCTCCTCCACCTTCTGCTCCAGGCTCTGGTAAAGCTGGGCCCGTTCCAGAGCAACTGCAAGCTGATTTCCCACACCGTAGAGTGTTTTTAGATCCTCCTGACTGAATAACCCTTCTTTTGCACTGGCCAGGTTCATTATTCCCAGTCTGCGCGAGCCAACCCACAAGGGGATGCTGGCATGGTATCGCAGACTGCATGTCCCATCTTTTGTGTCTTGCAGCCGCTCGCACTCGAAGATGTTGGTGGCATGATCCAATTCGCCGGAGAGAAATTTGCGGCGACAGAGACAGTCCCCCTCCAGGACTGCGGAGGTCTCCAGGGCCTGCGGCAGGCCCCTGGCAGCAGCCACACGGAAGCGGCCACCTCCTGTATGAAGGATAATCCATCCCGCTTGGATATTCGGAAGCTCCATGGCCTTCTCCAAGGCTTTATGGGCCACTTCCTGCTCACCCATGGCCCCATTGAGGCCCAGCGCAATCCCATACAGCCCGCTGAGAATCTGGTGGGAATGGGAAAGCTCCTCTTTTTGGACTTTGAGTTCATCGTTGATGCGGACAGACTCCTCATAGATGGAGATTAGTAGGTCCACAATCTGCTGCCGCTCGCAGGTGATGAGATGTTTCTGGCCTCCCAGATAAATTTCTATTCCCATCTGCACTTTTTGGCCCTTATGCAGTTCCCGGTTCCTCAGGAGATAGCTCACACGTGAGAGAAGATAGCTTTGGTCGTAGGGTTTACGAATAAAGTGATCCGCACCGCACTCCAGACCCTTGATGATGTCTCGCACGTTGGAAAGTTGGGTGAGAAGAATAATCTGGATATCGCTAAGTCTTTCGTCATTCTTGATCTTCTTACAGAGGGAATAGCCGTCCATGTTGGGCATGACGATATCGCTGATCAGGAGGGCTGGTTTACGCTTGCACACTGCTGCAAGCGCTTCTACGCCGTCGGCCGCGACCGTGACCTGATGACCGTGTTCTTCCAGCAAGAGCTTCAGCGCCTCGATCTGGGTCGGGCTGTCCTCGACGATCAAAATTTCGTCACTGCTCTTCCTGACTTCTTTGGATTTCATCCATTATCCTTGTGGCTACTATTCGTCTCTGGATTTACAGGAAATAAGGACTACTGAACCACCCGGTACTGTATCGCCCCAGAAGATCAGGGTGGGGGTCAGACTCAGCAATCTGCCGAATGAAGGTATTCTTTAATTCAGTCTTTTGAGCTCTTGCGGTTTGCCTAATAAAAACCCTTGAGCTATATCGATCCCCATTTCTTTCACAATCTGGAGTTCTTTCTTCGTCTCAATTCCCTCGGCAATAATTCCTTCTTTCGAGTAATTTCGGATAGCTCGAACTAAATCTTCAGAAAACTTCCTGAACTTGTCAGAGGACACGGCCTGCAGAATAGTGGACCGATCCAGCTTGATATAGTCAGGAATCAGTTTGGCAAGAAAGGGCAATGAGATAAATCCTGCTCCAAAATCATCAATGGCAAATTTAAACCCTGCTTCTCGCCACTTTCTAGTAATTCTCATATGATTTTCAATGTCATGTAGGGCTTCCAATTCCGAGATCTCTAGGATGACCTCCATTCCATCAGGTTTATGCGTCGGTTCAAGCTGACTGAGCACATTAAAATCTAAGTTTAAAAACACTCTCTTTAATCCAGCTTGTTCAGATGCCTTCAGTTGTAATCTAAAGCAAAGACATTTTAGTTCATTCAGCTGCCCAATAGCCTGATGCTTCTCAAACAGCTCAAGAATACTAAGCTTGTCTTGAGGATCACGACTTAGGGCCTCATATCCTAATATCTGATTGGATCGAATATCCACAACAGGTTGGAAGACCACCTTGATCGAACGGTCATTCAGTTTATATTCCTCCGCTCCAACATGAATCTTATCTTTCCCTTTCTTGGCAATATAAAGAGCTTGATCCGCAAGATGGATTAACTCATCTGGTTTCTTTCCATGTTCAGGATAAAGGGCCACACCGATACTCACATCCAAGTCAAGGTGTTTTTTTCTACCAATTTTCTGCACCTCTTGCCTGATGCGCTCAGAGGCAATTAGAGCTCCTCCTCGGGTAATAACAGAGAGCACCGCCACAAATTCATCTTCACCCCATCGGAAAACTAAGTCTGTCCCTCGGGTGGATTCCCGGATGCTCTTAGCCACTGCCTTTAGCACCTGATCACCCATATGGTGTCCCCCGGCATCATTGATGGCTTTGAAGCGGTCAATATCGCAGAGTAGAATACCTAAGGAGATCTTATTTCGGTCTGCACGAGAAATTTCCTCTTTTATGCGATCGCTGAAGTATCGGCGATTGTATAAACCCGTTAGGGAATCCTGGACAGCCTGTTCTGCTAAGGCCTTTTCCAACTGCCTGCGCTCAGTGAGGTTACGAATGAAGGCGGTATAGGCCCATTGCTTCCCGGTCTTAAATTTCGATATGATAATTTCGATTGGAAACTTCGTTCCATCCCGGTGGATACCTTCAAATAGATAAAGTTTTGTGAATTGATCAGACGACCTTTGCTGAATGAGCTTAACAAGACTCTTCCTATGGACCAGGCGAGGACGTTTAGGTACCAGTAGTTCCAACGATTGCCCCAACAGATCTTTTCGCTTCCAGCCAAACATCTCCACGGTCGCTGGATTGACTTCTCTGATCCGCGCATCTTCTCCGATCACGACCAGTGCATCAAGTGACGATTCCACAACGCTACGGAACATGGCTTCTGTGGCCCGCATCTTCTGGAGAAGTTGCGCCTTCTCCCTTTGAGTTTCGGTGGATTTCATCTTTCCTGCTTGCTCTGGGTACTCATTCCCGAGATCCTAAAGACCTTAAGGTCAAGGAAGCAGGTTGTATCACAGCCCACATTGATACGATTTATGTGAGCAAAATGTATACCCATGGACCAAATATTAAGATTTATTGAAGGTATATGCACAATCGCATCTTTGCTCTATCAAGAACAATGCCCCAACAATCAGTAAGAACGACTTACATTTCATAGAGGTCTGGTAAATGCCTAGACTTGGAATACAAGGACATATTTCACTGATCTAGTGATCCTATAGTGGATATAATCATCGCCGTTAAACTGACTCTCAGAAGATCAGATATAAAAAACTGTCCTATTTTGAAAATAAAGAGGGAATAAATAAAAAATTCCTCTTTTTACAGAGGAACTTAGTCGTCTGTCAAAAAATTGACCGATAGAAGCTAATAGTTTGTTTATCGGAAAATATATAGAAAATAGAATCACCTGTAGCGGTTACCGACACGACTCAAGGGGAGATCTATCCAGAACCGGCTACCCGTCCCCGGCCTGTTTTCAAAACCCATATTCCCATGATGCTGCTCAACCACCAACCTCACAATGGTCAATCCAAGACCTTTTCCCCTATATCTTTCGGTCAGTGCTTGCCATCCCTGACGAGAATTGTCCCTGATCAATCCCTGTTGGGATACGGGAACTCTAATCCCCGTATCTGTCACACCTATACGAACACGATCATCCATGGGAGTGATCTCTACTTTAATTGTCCCACCCACACGTGTAAATTTGTGAGCATGTAAAATGAGATGCCTCAAGGCCATGAGCAAGTGGTGGTCTTTTCCTTGAACAATAAGTCTGTTCCCGTTGTGGACCTTCAGATTAATTTTTTGCTTCTTTTCTTCAATTTGTTTTTGAAACCGCTCAATTGCAGCCCTAACTAAACGGATTAGATTTATCTCCTCCATCGTCTGCTCAGTGTGCAGGAGAAAACTGAAATCTTCAATCAAATCCTTAAGATGATCTGCCTGTTGGATCACGTGTTGAAGGTAGTCCACACGAACAGATGACCTAGAGCGTGAGACCTGTCGATTTAGAAGCTCAGCGAACCCTGAAATGATCGAAGTTGGAAAATGAAGCTCCTGGATCAACATAGCAGTTAGATTGCCCTTGACCTGCTGAATCGCCTTATGAAACTTCTTGTACTCATCCTGGCTTACCAAGGCTTTACGAATACATGCCTGGAGTTCTTCCAGTTTATAGGGGTCTTGCATATAATAAACCCCTACAGGCCCTACACCATTCTGCAGCATGGCGATGTCTTTGTCCGTCAGGAAAATCACCGGGATCAGACAGATCATCAGTTCGTTTTTTAACTGCTCCAACACCTGAAAGGCATCCCGTTTAGACGACGTCATATCCAGGATGATAAGATCGGGTTTAATGACCTCAGGCAGATACAAGCCTTCCACTTCGTTCTCGGCCGCAATCACATCGTAATGAGCAATCTGAAGTTCCTTCCTCAAAATATACCGGCGCTTCTGATCCCTAACAATGATCAGAATCTTGGCTGATTTTGACTCATTATTCAGTGTGATATGAGTTTCGTTTCTAAACATCTTTCACTGAGTTCTTAAGGACTATAAACCATATGTGGTTAGTTGTAACTACCTTGTCATCTTGATCCAACTATGGTGGAACCTGCAAGAGATATGCCAAAATTAAATAAGCGGGGTCATGAAATTGGAGAGGGAAACTGCAAGGTTACTGTTGTACCGTGACTGGGTTGGCTGTCTACCTCAATGGTACCTTTATGTTCTTCCATTATTTTCTTACAGATCGCAAGCCCTAGGCCAATACCTTTACGCTTCGTGGTCGCATAGTCCACAAATAAATTTCTGAGCCGTTCTGGAGAAATGCCTTCACCTGTATCCGAAATGGCGATTTCGGTCATATACCCCAAGTTTTCTCTGCACCGCACCGTCCTTGCAAGGATGGCAAGTTTCCCCCCGTGCGGCATCGCTTCGATAGCGTTGGAGATCAGGTTTCTTAGGACCCGCTCCAGGGCAAATCTATCTGCCCAGATGTTCAAATCCGTTGGATCTATCTTTACGGAAACCAGAAGCTTGTCCCCTCCTGCTGCTGGAGACCTCAGTCCTTCATTGGGCTCTTCAATGACACCAGGAGTATGCGATCGGACAGGCTCCAGAAGATCATGGATGATACGGGGAAAATTCAATGATACCGGTTGGATGGAAGTAGGTCGGGCAAGGTGAAGGAGATCATCTAAAAACAGATTCAGATTAGCAAATTCACGCTTTGTAATCCTTTGGAAAAACTCACGAACTTTGATATCATCGGTATCACGAATGAGAAGGCGACTGGCATTCTCCAGGTTTTTGATCGGGTGTTTAAGATCGTGAACCAACCCACTTGCAATCTTGCCGAGCAATGCTGCTCGTTCATTGCGTCGAATATCCTCCTCCAAGTGCGAGAGACGTTCCGTCATCACGTTGAAGGCTTCTCCTAATTCTTTAAACTCATCCCGTGACAAGATTTTTACTTTGCCTGTCAAGTTTCCACTCCCGACCGCACGTATTCCCCGAATGAGCTCTTGAATAGGGACCATAATGTAGCGCCTACCGCCCATAGTTCCAATCAGGATCATGACAAGAAGAAAAATCCCTATCAGGAAGGTGAGTTGAAAACTAAGACGTGTGGCCGCGGCATAGGCCTCGCGTGTGGGCTGCTCGATCACTAAAGCCCAACCCAAATCCGGAATAGGAACCGATACCCCAATTTCTTCTATCCCACGCTGATCGTGGTAGATCATATCCGCCATGCTTCCTTTTAGAGCAGATTCAACGATAGGAAGGTCTCCGATCTTTTCCTGACGCAGGACCCGCTCCTTAGCCGACCCCAGCCCATGGGCAATCAGAACCCCGTTTTTCGACACCACAAGGGCATAGCCTTCCTTCCCGATCCGAATGCTGTCCACCAGCCTCCACATTTCGATGAGGTTGAGTTCCCCTACAAGAGCGCCCTGAATCTCCCCCAGCGCCTTTACGGGAATCCCGACAATCATGCTGGGCACAAAATTATCCGAGAAGAAAACCTCTGACCTGTAGATATTTCCTGAGAGTGCTGTCTTGACGGCATCCTCCCGGGTTACATCATTTAAAATGGGGTTCAATTGGCTGGTCACGATTATTCGCCCAGACAAATTTGCTAAATCAATGGACTGAAACTGTTCAAATTGAAGGGCATAATTTTTGATGATGCGTTCTTTTTGCCAGACAAGTAAATCGGTCTTGCCCAGGTTCTGGGCCAGGGCCTCAAGAATGGCGGTGCCATTGTCAACGTATTGTTGAATCTGGTGGGCGGCCCGTTTTGCCACCTCCAGGTTTTCCTCTGCCACGATCCTGCTAGCCATCTCTCTGGCTGTCCAGATGGCCGTGACTCCATAAACAGTCATAGGTACCAGAGCGGCAATGATCAAGAGCACGATGAGCTTTCTAGAAACTTTATTCATCTATCCTTTTTATTCTGAATACCGTTGCTCGGCTTTTGGAACGTACCACTCCCGGATATTGGCAAATGGGCCTACAGGGCTAATTTGGGCTCCCTTAAAGCGCTGATGGATCCCTACAAGATAATTGGTCCAGAAAAGGAAAATTCCCGGGGGATCCTTGAGTATTTTCTCCTGAAAAGCAAAATACAATCTCTTTCGTTTCTCCTGGTCAAATGCTACCCTGCTTTCTTCAAGAAGCTGATCCACCTGTTTGTTTTGGTAAGAAAACACATTAAAACCATTTTTGATCTGTGATGAATGCCAATTCAAATAACTGAGATCTAGATCACCCCATGCCTGAATCTCCAAGAAACAAGATTGGAACTGCTTTTTGAAAAGAAATCCTGTATTAGCTGCTTCAAAAATCCTGACGTGCGTTTTGATTCCGATGTCGAGGAGGTACTGCTGAATAAAAAGCACGGCCTTTTGCTTTAAATCGTCTCCCGCATTGACATGAACCGTAAACTCAAATAATTTTCCATCTTTATCAAGGAAATGATCTCCATCATGGTCTTCCCATCCGGCTTCCTTGAGAAGAGTCAAGGCTTTCTGAGGGTCATAGGGATAGGGCCTGACCTCAGGGTTATAGATCCAGGAGCTCGGGAAGACTGTCCCGGCAGCAACCTGTCCTTGATCTTGTAAAACCTTGGCCACAATCTCGTCCTTATCAACAGCATAATTTAAGGCCTGACGGACTCTCTGATCTCTGAAGATTTCCTCCCTGAGATTAAAGGCTACAACATAATAATACGGCATCGGAATTGAGTGAAAACTAAAATTTGGAACTTGTTTTAGGACTTCATAATTCTCAGGAGTCAGATAAGGAAAAAAATCAACCTCCCCAGATATGAGTTTCGCCCAAGCCGCCTCTCGACTGAGATAAACGATCACACGGATCTGATTAAGATATGGCCTTCCTAAAAAATAGGAATGATTGGCTTCTAATATGATCTCCTTCTCTGACCATGACTTAAGCTGAAATGGACCGGTACCGATGGGGTGTTGGTTAAAAGGTGTCTTCATGAGATCTTGCCCATCTAGGATGTGCTTCGGCAGTATGCCCATAAAAAGCGTTTGAAGAAAAGAAGCAATGGGCTTTCTTAATCTGACCTGAAGGGTGTACTTATCCTTCACTTCAATTCCAGTGACATCCTGAAAGACAAAGGCAAAGGGTATCCTCTCTTGATACTCTTTGATCATCTGAAAAGTATAGGCCACATCCTCGGCCGTGAGTTCCACCCCATCGTGAAAAGTGACACCCTGTCTTAAGTGAAAGGTCCAAATCATTCCATCCTTGGATCGCTCCCAGGATTCAGCTATATGAGGCCTCACCTCAAAACGGTCATCCAGTCGGATCAGGCCATCAAAGATGATCTCACTTAAACGAGCGGAGAGGGTCGTGGAAGTTAGGAGTGGATTGATAAAGGCAGGCTTCTGATATTCAGGAATAATAAGCACACCGCCCGTCTTTTCCTTTTCAGACGCCTTGGGAAGATCACATGAAACACCTATGATAGATAACAGGAGTGTAAAAACAAAGAAAATCGCCCTTTCCCTCTGAGGCATAAGCACAGAATAGGAGTACCTCAATGGAAAGTCAATAAAGAAAAGTTAAGAAGATGATCGTGGCCACGATCACCTTCTTAAAGATCTGCAGGACTTTAATATACCATCCAGATGCAGGCTGCTGGGTTTAATTTAACCTTGCGTTCACCCTTTCTAACAATCTTAAGCTTCATGGCCTCACCTCCTCTCTCATGTCGGACTCATAACTCACACTTACTTGCTCTTTAAGATACTCCCTCTTGACCAGTTCTAGGGCAACATTCTCAAAATAGGGCTTTTCGCAGGCGACCTTCCCGAAGTCGCCCGATTGGGTAACGGAACTACCACGGCAGCCGCCTCCACAGATGGGACGATAGGCACAGGGCTGACAGAAGGGGTCCCGCCAGAGATCTACCGTCATGAATCGAGTATTCTGGTAGTTCCCCTGACCATCATTGACATCTCCCGTAATGTACTCTTCGCGCCCCACCAAAGCAGGACATTTATAGATTTTGCCCCAAGGGTCTATAGTATAGGTGTGTTCGCGGGTGGCGCAGCAGGGTCCTATCGCAATCCCCTCTTTCGTCTTAAAACCTCGCTTCTCCACTTCATCCCTTAGCCACAGAATGTCTAAAACATTCATTTCTGAAAAGGTACAAATATGGCCGCTGTCCATGGCATTGTTCAAGACAGGCAGCCTATTTGTAGGGGCAAGAATCGGCTTAAAGGTAATGTCCATAATGTCGTCTGGTGTAAATCCCAGTTCCATGAGGTGGTCTAAGAGACGAGGGATGCTGTCTTTTGTGGTATGGTCAAAGTTTCCTCCTATAGAGATGGGAGCTTTACCCTTGATGGCCAGAAGGTTTTTAATGATCGCTTGGAAACTCCCCTTCCCATTTTTATAGCGGCGCTTGGAGTCGTGGGCCGCTTCATCTCCATCCAGGGTCACTTTGATCCGTTGGAGTCCTAAGGGAGTGAGCTCATTAACGATCTCTTCCGTGAGGAGAATGCCATTAGTAATGATGCTGATCTGATGTTCAATTCTTCTCTCTTGTGCCAGATTATAAAGCGAATGACTCAATAAGCGAGCAGCCTTAAGATTGAGAAGTGGTTCGCCCCCGAAGAGGGTCAGATGAAGTCTACGAGGACGCACTTCATCCAGCTTCCTAGCAGCCCACTGGGCGACCTGAAGGCAGGTTTCTTCGGTCATGAATCCCTTTAGATTAATGCCTTCTTCAAAGCAGTAGGTACATCCCAAATTACAGGCCGAAGTGGTCAAAATCGTCAGATCGAGGGTGGTGGAATCGAATTTTAGCTTCTGGAACCAGTATTCCAGCTCACGATCTTCGTCTACTGTCGTGTCCACCATCACACCGAGGTCCTGAAGGGTCTCCAAGTGCTGTAATTCTTCGTCTGTCAAAACAGGAAGAGCACCGTCTTGGGTTTTCTCCATTAGGTTCTTGAGTTGTTCATTGATAATCACTCGAGAATCTGTGAAGGTGTTGAAGACCAGGCATTCACCTAGGGTGGGGAAATTAGGAATCAGGACATTAAACTTGGAAGGCTTCAGCATGGCTCGGGTTAGGCTATTTATATTTGTCTGATAATTAAGTACAGCAAGAAGCATGCCCTGATTAGGCAATAGTGACCATGCAACAAGGAAGGAGGCAAATTCCTAAAGCGAGAACTTGATAAACGCTGCTATCTCAAGGAACAACTCTGAATGAATAACCTTTTGAAATTTAATAAATTTTATTCGAAAGGCTGGACGATGCCCAGCCGTGTAGGCCTGTAAGCTATGAAAAGATATGACGGAACTTGTTTGAGCGGCCTGGCACAACACCCCAAGAAGGCCAGGAATACAAATTTTGGTCTAATACGATTAGAAAAAGGATTTATAGGGCAAAAAATTGTTTTTATAAACGAATAATTGACTTAAAAGACAAAAAGTTGACTTTTCTTAAGATAAGAAATTGACTATTTACCTACCAAGTAGCCAATTATTTGGCTACCAAACACCTATAGAATGACCACCATGCCCCCTGAGAGGCCTATTCCCGGTGCAGGAAAACCAGGAATGTCCTAGTAGTCCCGGTCTAAAAGATTCCTGATCTTGATAAAAAATCGGGTCTCTCGAAAACCTAAAAAGCCTCTGAACAGATAATACGTTCCTGACAGGTCAACACGAGCGAAGCCTGGGCTTTTACCACTCAGCACGGTCCCATCCAGCAGGATGAAATTTGCTGAGAGGGCCTGACTGGATACGAAATTGATATCCATGTTGATGGTAAGGTTAACAATGGGGGCAAAAAGAAGGCCGATATTCCCTCGATGTTTTGATCGGAACGGAAGTCTTTCACCCGTGATTCTATTTGTGGCATCAAGATAGGCGTAATTGGTTTTGACTGTCAGGGCTGGAATAGAACGGATTTCTAGAATGGATTCTAAGCCGCGGGTACGGGCCTTCCCGATATTGGCTACACCCATCGGGCTTCTCTGAATAAGGTCATCATAGTCTATCCAGAAATAAGCGGCGTCCATGATAATGTTTTCATTCATGACCCTTTGTTGAAATCCCAGGTCCCAACTCCTGCTCTTCTCAGGTTCAAGTCCCGGATTTCCAAAGACGGGGAAGAACTGGTCCTGGATGGTTGGGGCGCGATAACCCATTCCCCAGCTCCCCCTCAGCTTTGTCTTTGTAGACTCAAACTCATAGGCCGTGGAGACTTTGGGATCCACAACTGTTTCAAAGCTGGAGTTATCATCGATTCGGATGCCAGTTTGGAGAACCCATTGCTTTTGTTCTTTGTATAAATTCTGAAGATAATAGGCCGTGTTTCGCCTGGACTGATCTACCGGAGGAAATGAAAGACCAAAAGCCTCTATTTTGCTGTCCACTTGATCCCAGTTCCACTCGACCCCAAAAGAGAAGGTATCGGAACTGCCTATATAAATATTCTGCTGAAAGTCCAGAATAAGGGTACGGGTGTCTGTACTTTCAAGATAAGGATCCGGACTAGGATTCACAGAATCGACTGGGTTATCTTGGTTGAAATGGGTGTTCACTAAAGCTGCCTTCCAAGACAGGCCAAACCAGGTTGCGAGCCTGTCCTGATACCCGATGGAGTTAAATAAGAACGTCCTTTCAAGTTCACTATTTGGATCAAAGAAAGCTTGAACGGCCGTTGGAGACACTGGAGGAAGGTCTATAGCCAGCTCTTTGTGGTCCTCCTGGAAGCGATAAGTAAACCGAAGACGACCAGATTCCCGTACAGGGATTCCAATATGACCTCCCACAGTTAAGGCCCCGAAACGATCATGATCGAATTGTCCGTCCGTATCGGTGCGTGAGAAGGTCAGGGAAAAGTCTGTCCCCGATTCTATCCCGCCTGCCGACAGGGCCTCTCGAAAAGTTCCTTCGCTGCCAGTTTCCTGCGTGAGGGAGATCTCCAGGGGCCTTATAGCTCGTCTGGCCCGCAGATTAACCACACCCCCGATAGCCTCTGAACCGTACAGAGCCGATTGAGATCCTCTCACAACTTCCATCTGGCCCACCTGGTCGATCAGAAAGTTGCCCAGATCAAAACCCCCGCGAAAGGGAGAGTTCAGGCGAATACCCTCCAGGAGCACCAGGGTCTGGGAGGGTTCCGCACCCCGAAGTGAAAAAGCAGCAGATTCCCCATGGTGCCTGATTCTTGCAAGCGTACACCGGGTAAATCCCTTAAGACCTGAGGGACAGTTGTCGGGTTTTGTACCTCTATCTCAGGAGCTGTGATAACCGAAACAGAACCTGAGGCATCCTCCACGGGCTCTTCTAATCGGCTAGGGGTGGTGGTGAAGATGAGCACACTACTGCCTCCAGATATAGCACTCTCCTCGGCCAGAACGGGAAGATGGATGCAGGTCAGCAAAATCCAACAGATGATGGTGCTGATGAATTTCCTCAGGTCAGAAGTCTGCTGCAGGGAATGAGATGGCTTTGCCATTATTTATTTTTTGGCGGGAAATGCTTCAAGAGATTTAATTTTTTCAGCTTATACTTTAGGGTGCTGACCGGAATACCCAACGCCTTGGCTGTGGCTATTTGATTCCAACTTTGCCGCTCTAATGCTTTAAGGATAAAATTTTGTTCAAAGGCCTGTGTGGCTTTCTCAAGCAGCGCCTCCTGTTGTTGCTGTTGAAAACTACTAATACGATACTCAATAGGAATGTCCTCGAGGTGGATGGTATCCCCATCTAAAACTGCCACCAGTCGTTCAATCATGTTTTCTAATTCGCGGACATTCCCAGGCCAGTCATAAGAAGAGAGCGCATCAAGCGCCCTTTGACTAATTTTCTTAATATTCTTTCTGAAACGCTTATTGTACCGCTGAATGAAGAACTCCACTAACTGCGGAATATCACCAATTTTCTCCTTCAGGGATGGAAGTCTAACCGGTATGACATTGAGACGATAGAAAAGGTCCTCACGAAAGCTTCCTTTTTGCACAGCCTCGGCAAGGTCGATGTTCGATGCAGCGATTAAACGGACGGTCACCCTAAGAGTCTTCGTACTGCCAACCCGCTCAATTTCTCCCTCTTGAATCGCCCGCAAAAGCTTGCTCTGGAGCTCATATCGAAGGTTGGCTATTTCGTCAAGAAAAAGGGTTCCACCATCCGCCAACTCGAATTTTCCAATGTGTTGTCTATAAGCCCCACTAAAAGCCCCTTTTTCATGGCCGAACAGAGTGCTTTCTACCAATGTCTCAGGAATCGCACCCAGATCCACCATCACAAAGGGATGATCCGCCAAACCACTTTGAGTGTGGATATATCTAGCAAGAAGCTGTTTTCCCGTGCCGCTCTCTCCAAGAATGAGAACCGTTGCTGGAAGATGTGCGACTTTTTTTACCAGTTCATGGATCTCTCGCATCCTGTTGCTTCGGCCAATAATGAACTCTCCCTCTATGAACTGCTTCATTTCAGTCCGAAGGTAGAGAATCTCACGGACATCCCGACGCCGCTCAATCGCTTTCTCTACAAGAGCCAGAACCTCATCGTAGTCAAAACTCTTATTGATATAGTGGAAGGCACCCTGCTTCATGGCCCGCACTGCCGCTTCCACCTCCTTGACGACCGTGATCATGATCACCTCGATATCTGAAAAGCGGTCCTTAATTTGTTTAAGGACATCGAGGCCACTCATGTCTGGTAACAGTACATCCAGTAGGATAACGTTGATCTCATGTTCAGTAATCAAGCGAAGGGCGGTTTGGCCGTCGGAGGCCTTGAGGATGTTGTACTCCCGCTGAAGGATGGCCTCCAAGGTATCTCGCATGCTCTCATCATCGTCCACGATAAGGATGGAATACCGTCTCTCTCCCAATGGTCGCCTCCGGTAAAAGGGATGAGAGAAGAATAGGACATTTATCGCACTGTGTCAACTGATTGTTTTGAAGGGATTATTGGGATATAGGCTCTAACGCCTGAATGAAACAATTGGAAAAACCCAGAATAGAAAATGTGAGAAGTAGATTAGCTTGGCAAGGATATTTGCCGATCGTCCGGTCTCGGGAGACCTTTACCTGACCCTATAAAGAAACTCACATGCTTACTTATTCCTAGACTCATTGTCAAGAGATTTTCTACAACCAGCTTCACAAATACTGTTTTCAGGGGTGTCATTTCTCAGAACCCCTGTTTTTGGGGATTGATTTATGATCCTTTTTAATCTTTACTTCTTTCAGTTTAATGAATCTAATTGATGGGGAAGTTCTAAGATTAAGAATTCTCTTAAATCTTTAGGAACATCACTCCATGATTAATAAAACTCGAGGAAAGGAAAGACGGCATTCCCCTCGCATGATCTTTCGGAGGGTGATCACATATGAATTAGGTCTTCTACCCAAGAGAAGTTTCCTTTCAACCGGCAAGCAATTTCGTGGATATTTATTAAACATTAGTAATGGGGGAATGTGCTTTAAAACCAAGCATCGACTTCCCAAAAAAATGGTTCTGAAGATAAGCCTTCCTGTGAGCGATATCTCGCCAAAAGCGCCCACCTTGGCACAGGTGGTGTGGCTAAGAAAAACCCTCAAACGTCCAGAATATCAGACTGGTCTTAGATTTATTATTTAGAGATCTACGGTTTCCCTAAAAGCAGTTGGTCAATGTCTTTTTTATCAGAGAAGTTCCTTCGATCATCACCCGCTGCCATTGTGACAAGAGGCAGCAAGAATTTTTCTTTGATTCCCCATCTGAAATCAGGTATATTGTTCCATACAGTGCCGCGATGGCCTGGATATTGATTGCCATCTAGTCTATCTCGCCCACTAGGCTTTGCATATAGACCATCAGAGAATATCTAAATGGAGAGGTATGGTTTTAGGCAATGGACCGGCTGGGTCTTTGCTTCCTGCGTTCTGACGGTGATGGGTTCGACGTCCACCGTCTCAGGAGAATCAGGAAAAGGAGGGAAAGTCATGAGCATTTCCGCAGGCAAAGAGATTTCAATCGAATATACCCTGAAATTGGAAGATCAGACGGTCGTGGATACGAACGTGGGGGATAAACCGCTGACTTATGTCCATGGTACCCATCAGATCATCCCAGGACTTGAAAAGGCTCTGGAAGGAATGAAGGTGGGTGATCACAAGCAGGTCCAAGTCAAACCTGAAGAGGGCTATGGAGCCATAGACCCAAAAGCCTTTCTGGAGGCGGATAAGAAGCTCATCCCAGAAGATGCCCTAAAGGTGGACTCTCTGCTTCAGGGGGAGGATAACAATGGCAGGACCTTCACGGCGCGGGTTTCACAGATTAAGGAACAAACGGTTGTTCTAGATCTCAACCACCCGCTGGCTGGAAAGACCCTCTTTTTTGATGTCAAGGTGCTGGACATTGCGGAGGTCCACAAGCCATAAATTTCTGGCTACCGTTGTTCCTATGAACACTATGACTGATCAGATTTTAGTAGCCTTAAGCGGATTGATGCCTCATAAGCCAGAAGTCACTTCTTCCCCAACTTCATATATCTCATACGAAGATCAAACAAAATATGATCTAGAAGCTGCGTTTCACTCTTGTCCAGATTGCCAGCGGTCTTTTCCTGCAGTACGCCCAAGATATCAATAAACTGTTTGGCGGAGGATAGATCTTGATGTGACTTTCCAACTTGGGGATCAGGGATCTCCCCCATACACATCAGGGCCTGGGTGCTTAGACTTAAGATGAAACTGGCGAAGTTCATCCCCTGGGGAGCATCAGAAAGATATTCGGCCTTGGCCTCCTGTGCACCAGCCTTCTCTTTGCTGGCAGACGAATCTTGTTGGACCGGCTCCGCGGTGTCTGGTGAAAAACGGCGACGGTCTTTGACCTCAATCTCTGGGTCCTCTTGTGCCATATGTTTCTCCTCTAATCACACATTTAGAAAATGAACAAAAGTACTCTTAGAATAACTTCCCTCTGGCATTTCTGTCAAGAAGGGAGTCTCTCCCTTGAACACGCACAGAGAGCGCTCGTGCGCGTCGCCGAGACGGGCGAGGCGGCCGGATTCCTTAGTATAAGCCGCACGGACTCCCACAGATGAAAGACCAGGGTGCTTCAATCTACCGCTCATTGTGTCAAGGGTCAAGATCGTGGTATGATGCCTCTAGATGTTCTCACAATCTAACACAGTGAAGGCCCGGGTTCTCTTATTTTCATTAATGTTCTGGGGCCATCCCATTTGGGGCTGTGCCACCCATCTTTCAGGCCACACCTTTGCTATTCTGGATGAAACTGCGCCTCCCAATTTTTCCATTACCCCAGCAGAAATCACCATCAAAGCGGGCGAGGAGATTGCATGGTCAAATCACACCGACTCCGTTCTGGAATTGAGCGTATGGACAGGAGATGACCAGAATAAGTCTGGACTGCTCCATCAGCTTGGCTCAAAGGTCGGGATCGGATCTAAAGATAAAGAAAAAACCGATCCGGCCCAGGCAGATTCGGATCAACGCATCAAGAACCTGGAAGAGTCATTAAGGTCTCAGCAGATTGATCTTAAAGAAATCAAGGCCCAACTCAATTCAGCCTCTGAACAGAGCCAGGCCTTGCAAGAAAAACTTCAGGCCCTTGAGCAAAGACTCCAGGAACAAGAGGCCCAACTAGCAGAACTCAAAGTGGGTTCGACGTCCTCCCCCAAGCCTCAGAAATTACCCCAGGTCCCTGCCTTTATCCATTCCTTCACCACGATCAGGGTAAAGTTTGACGAGCCCGGACAATACACCTTTAGCCTATTTCAGTCTTCTCCTAACCGCCGGTCCGCTCAGATACAGGGTAGGCTCATCGTTCTTCCTTGACACTCGACACACCGGCTTTTATAATAAAATTTGTAACCTGAAAGGATTTATGAGCGAACTTAAGATCCGGGCGGATGCCGAGCTTGACCTGCGTGGGGTGATGTGCCCCTATAATTATGTGAAAACTAAGCTGAAACTGGAAGAAATGAAGCCTGGCCAAATCCTGTCCGTGATTATCGATGACGGAGAACCCATCCGAAATGTCCCCCGGAGTGCCAAGGATGAAGGCCACAAAGTTTTAGATATCTATAAGTTAGATACCGGCAACTACCGTGTGCTCATTGAGCGAAGCTCTCTAGATTGATTTTTCTTTCTGCTCATCCCTTCAATCAGGAGGGTAACCTCTCCTTTCACTCCCCCATTGGAAATCCTCTCAATAACCTCTGTAATCCTTCCACGAATGATCTCTTCAAAAACCTTGGTCAGCTCTCTTGCCAGAACCATCGGTCGATCCCCAAGCACCTCTAGGCAGTCCTTAAGTGTCTGGCGGATACGGTAGGGTGATTCGAAAAAAATCAGGGTATGGGGCAGGGATCTAAGGGATTCCAAAGTCTTGAGCCGTTTTCCTTTTTTCCTCGGCAGGAACCCCTCAAAAAGAAAGGAATCGGTAGGTAAACCGGCCACCGCAAGGGCGCACAGGACCGCAGAGGCCCCTGGAACAGGAACTGTGGGAACACCTTCTTGGATACAGCGATTGATGAGATAGAGGCCCGGGTCGGAGATCAGGGGGGTACCGGCATCAGAAACCAGGGCGATCGTCTGCCCTTTCTGTAACCGCTCTAGCAAGATTTCAGCCTTTTCCTCCTTATTATAGCCATGATAACTGGTGAGGGTGGTATGAATCCCATAGTGGCTCAACAGCTTTTGTGTCTGGCGTGTGTCTTCTGCCGCGATGAGCTCAGCTTCCTTGAGTATGCGTAATGCCCGAAGGGTGATATCCTCCAGATTGCCAATTGGTGTGCTCACGATATAAAGGGTTCCCTTGTCAGGGCTCATCTCATTGCTCCATTCCTCTAGCGGATCTTAGCAAAATCGGCGAGGCTCTGCAATTCATTAATTGAGTTGTCTGGCACATGGTTCTCTGTTATACTTTCAGAAAAGATCGTCATTTAATTCATTTCTATCTTTAACCTTAGGGGTGTCGGATGAACATCTGTGTGGTGGGCACGGGATATGTGGGTTTAGTCACCGGTGCCTGTTTTGCTGAATTTGGCCTCCGTGTAGTTTGTGTGGATAAGGATGAGACCAAGATCCAGTCCTTAAAAAGTGGGGTGATCCCCATCTATGAGTTGGGCCTCGAGGAACTGGTGAAAAAGAATCTCCAAGAGGGCCGATTGGCCTTCACCACGGATCTAGGATGGGCAGTGGAGACCTCACTGGTGATCTTTATCGCTGTGGGAACACCCTCTCAGGAGGATGGCTCCGCTGACCTTTCATATGTGGAGGCCGTGGCCCATGATATTGCCCAGCACATGAACGGATACAAGGTCATTGTGACTAAGAGCACGGTTCCTGTCGGTACCGGGGAGCGACTCCGTGAAATCATCGGAGCTGTCCGCAAGGAGAAAGTGGATTTTGATATGGTTTCCAACCCTGAGTTTTTGCGTGAAGGCTCGGCCATCGAAGATTTCATGAGGCCCAACCGGATAGTGATCGGGGCCGAAAGCTCACAGGCCATCGCCATCATGAAGGATCTTTATCGCCCCCTGTATCTCATCGAAACCCCTTTTATTATTACGAACGTTCCTACAGCCGAGATGATCAAATACACCTCCAATGCCTTTCTGGCCACCAAGATCTCCTTTATCAACGAAGTCGCCAACCTCTGTGAGCTGATGGGTGCCGATGTCCATCAGGTGGCCCGTGGGATGGGTCTGGATAGGCGTATCGGGAGCAAGTTCCTCCATCCCGGTCCGGGTTTCGGGGGTTCCTGCTTTCCCAAGGATGCCCATGCCATCAGTAGTCTGGCCCGCAAAAAGGGGTATGACTTTGAGATTGTCGACGCTGTATTAAGGGTCAATAGCCGGCAGCAAAGGCTCATGGTGGAGAAGATTAAAAAAATGATTGGCGAACTTGATGGAAAGACCATTGGAGTCCTGGGCCTTGCCTTCAAACCCAACACCAATGATATTAGGGAGTCTCCCGCTATTGAGATCATTAAGGGTCTGCTCCAATCCGGAGCCAGAATCCGTGCTTATGATCCTGCAGCCATGGAAGAGGCTAAGAAGGTGCTGACTGAAGTCGTCTTCTGCCAGGATGCTTACGATACTGTAAAGGGATGCGATGCAGTGGTCCTGGCCACTGAGTGGAACCAGTTTAGAAATCTGGATCTAGAACGAATTAAAGAAGTACTGAAACAGCCTGTCTTTATCGATCTGCGTAACGTGTATGAGCCTGCCAGGATGGCCGAATTGAAATTTCGCTACGTGGGTGTGGGAAGACAATAGAAAGTGACTCTAGCTTTTGGGTTTGACGTGGCAGCGATTGCAGTTTGAGATGGGAAATGCCACTCGCCCGTGACACCGCCCACAAAACTCCCCATTGACAATCTTTACCATAGAAATAGGATTGGCTCCTTTTTGCATCTTAAAGATATCAGGATGACAGTTACCGCATTGCAGCCACATCGTATGGGGAAAGTGGGGAAAGATCACATTCGGCATTGCACCTACAGCTGGAATTTCTACGTCTAAGGGAAAGGGTGGTATTTCAGGTGTCTTGGGGTCAAGAGCTCCCTTAGGATGAATCACCCCATCCTTAAGTGCCTTGACCCAGTCGATATCGCCCTGAGCATCACGCGGAAAATTCTTTAAGATAAGATTGGGGTCTCGGTTCTGTTTGGCAAATGGGGAACCCGGCTCTGGAAGCGCGGTAGGGTCCTCCCCTACGTCAATCCCAGAAGTGGGTGGGGATGCAGTTAAAGTCGATGCCGCAGGGGTTACAGCGGCTGGGGGAGACGTTCGCTTGATCTGTGCACATGCATACAGAATAAGGCAGACCATAGCCACCAGGCCTCCCAACATTCCCACTGATTTTAGCCGCGAACGCGAGCCCATTAATAATGCCTCCTGAAAACGGCAAAACCCGTCATCTTACTGAACACCATGCAGCGGGCCCGTGGTCATGCCCGGCTGACCTGAATGGCAACGTGCGCATTCCACAGGCTTCCAAGCGACCTCACCATTATGGCACTTTCCACAAAACTGGCCATCCACAATCTTCTTCATATCAATATCATTGGCCCCCGCCTTCATTTCGAAAATTGCCGATGCGGGATGACAGACCTGGCACTTAAATTCTATACGGTGCAGCCAATGGGGGAAGATGACTGGAGGCATGCCCCGCTTCTCCGCTTTACTATTTAAAACAATATCGGCATAAAATCCAGAGACCCGATCTTCGGAGAGATACCACAAAAGGGCACTGAAAACTACCAAGAACAGACTCGCAAGGACTATTTTCTTCATCACGTATCTTGTTTAGCAGTCAGCCAAAAATGATTCACGCTCACATCCAATACCCACTGGATAAAAACGCATTCTACTCACAACCGAAAGTGTTTGTCAATATTTTTATGGACTGTTCTATTAAATTTTCAACAGATTAGATGGGAAAATCCTGTGCTGGTGTTAAATGTCCCTGTTCCTTTGTACCACCTTTTCGCTATGGATATATCTTGTCATGGGTTATCCCATGACAGCTCTTTTTTCTTGACTTTGCCCTAAGGTTTTAATATATAGTTAGAAGTGCAATTTTAAACCTTTTAGTTGTATATTCACAGAGTTATACTAACAAAAGTAGTTTTCGGCGCTCAAATACCATTTATAAGAAAGATTTTTCATATATAAGAAAGATTTTTCATAGTTTTCTTGTGGGCGCTCTTGCCTGCCGAATTTAAATGGGGAACTTTACAGATTTGCTTTATTTATCAAATAATTAAAGTCAGATCTAAGGAGCCGATCTTCACACTCACAATGGCCTAGGTCTTGCTATGTTAACTCCTAAACTAAGTTTATGAAGCCTTTGTTAAAGGCAAACCCTGGGCAATCGGGGGACGCAAAGCTACGAGGCGAAATTCGCCGGTCGGGCCGCCAAAGGAAACCCAAATCCATGGGTTTTTCAGGGTGGCTTTTATTTTTAAATCATCATATGAAACTTAGCCAATCGGCTTTTGAAAAAGCCCGGCATTCGCTAGCCACCGCATTTATCTGTATAGGGATTCTGACCGTGATCGCTGTTTCGGCCATGGGTAACTCAATCCGGGGATCAAGACATGATCTGTCTTGGCTGAATCAGCGAGGTTACGGCACCGAAACAGGACCTATGACAGGAGCTACGTTTAACAACTATCAGGAGACATGCGTGTACTGTCACACTCCTCACTCTTCAAATTTAACCGCACCGATGTGGAATCGGCAACTGCCAGATCCCTCTGGCTACGTGATGTATTCCAGCCCTAATTTTGATTCTAAGCTCCCAGACGCTCCAGATGGAATTTCACTGGCGTGTCTGTCGTGTCATGATGGAACGGTCGCAGTGGATGCCGTAATTAACAAACCCAAGTTTCATGATATTGTTGATGCCGGGACTCATTACAAAATGTCCCTGGAGGGGACCCCAGGCAGCGAGAGTTGCGGGAAGTGCCACAACCGCCAGGAAGGGGCCTATGGGGGAATTGGGGGTGCGCATGATGCCTCGGTTCGATACCTGACCAAAGACCTGAGGGATGATCATCCTATTTCTATGACTTATCCCACTTTTGAGCTTGATCCTGGATTTAATCAGCCATCCATCATCAAAGAAGACGGTGGTCGGGCATTCCCCAATGGGATACAAACTTTTGAAGGGGACAAGGTCCAATGTGCCTCATGCCATGATCCCCATAATCCGGACGAACGCGATGTAGAAGGACGTGATCCTTTTTTACGTACGTCCAATAGGAACAGTGCTTTATGTCTCACATGCCACGCAAAATAAGTTTGGGCCTTCTCGCTTTAGTTCTTTGCCTGGTTGCAGGCTGCGCAACAGCGAGAAAGACGCCTGAGATCGTTTGGCCACTACCACCAGAAACACCGCGGATTAAATACGTCAAAAGTATCATGGCTGTAGAGGACATTCAGAAAAAGTCTATCTTCACTCGGATGAAGGAAGTAGTGATTGGCAAGAATCCCACCGCTCGATTGGGCAAGCCCTATGCAGTCCATGCTCGGAACGGGCGAATCTATGTGGCCGACAGCGCCTGGCGGAAGGTCCTGGTATTTGATACCGAGAAGCATGACTTCTTTATCCTGGGACTCGAGGGACCTGGGATGTTGTCAAAACCTCAAGGGGTCACCACCGATTCCCAGGGTCGAATTTATGTCACCGACACCTTACAGAAACGTGCTGTGGTCTATGATCAGGAAGGCAACTTTCTCTTCGCTCTGGGAGAGGTTGGCCGTTTTGATCGACCGGTGGGGATTGCGGTTCATGAAGCACTCAAGCGGATTTATATTGTGGACACTTCAAAGCACAATGTGTCGATCTTTGATATGGAAGGCAAATTTCTGTTTGAATTCGGCGGCCGTGGCATTGAGGATGGGAAACTGAACTTTCCCACCAATATCTCGATCGATAAAGAGGGAAAGATTTACATCATGGACACCATGAACTTCCGAGTCCAGATCTTTGACCAGGATGGAAAGCTCTTAAACAAGTTCGGTAGTATCGGCACAGGCTTTGGCCAATTCTCCAAGCCCAAAGGCATCGGGGTGGATAGCGAGGGCCATATTTATGTTTCGGATGCAGCATTTAACAACATCCAGATTTTCGATCAACAAGGACAGTTGTTGTTATTCTTTGGAGGATTTGGAAGCAGCCCCTGGGAACTCTGGCTGCCCGCAGGCCTTTATATCGATGAAAATGACCAGATTTATGTGGCAGATCAGTATAACAAGAAGATTAACATTTATCAATATCTGCCAGAAAAACCGATATCGAATGATGGTGCAACAGAGAGTGATATTAAGCCATCTTCATAATTAATAATGAAGAAGGGAGAGTCAAACACATTGGATGCCTTTTGCTGACCTCACCGTTGTCATTGAAGACTGCGAAGTCTCATAGGCTCCAAGCACAAGGAGGAAGTGATGAGTTACTTTTTACAATCCAGGACGCGTCTCATACCCATGGTCTTGGTCGCACTGGTGATCGGGGGTGTGGGGGCATTTATCTGGGCCACCACGATCCAGGCTGCTCACTGCGGTGGATCCGGTCAGGGCCCCTGCACTGAGGATGTCTTCAACACCAAACACAACCTGGCGGTGAATGATGATGTCCTAGCTGCGGGTACCACGGAAGTCTGTGTCTTCTGCCACACACCACATGGAGGCCGGACGGATGTCGCTGGTGGAGGCGCCCCACTGTGGAACCGTGCTCTGCCAAGTGATACGGGATGGACGATGTACAATAGCCCAAATACCGATGTCGCACCCGGAACCGCCCCATTGGGTGTTTCACTGGCGTGTCTATCCTGCCACGATGGGGTAATCGCCCTGGACGCCCTCATCAATGCCCCGGGCTCTGGCGGGTTTCAGTCTACCAATAGAAACCCGCTCGCGGGGGTAAGTCCAGGCACCGGTCTTACAAACATCACCTTTACGGGACCAGGAGTTGACCCGGATGGTAGTCTTAAGGAAGGTCTCAGACCGGATGGTCAGGGTGGATTCCTGGGCGGAGATAATGATTATGTAAATCCAGGAGGTGGTCAAGGCATGGAGCCATTTCCAAACCTGCGTAGAGACCTGAGCGATGATCATCCCATTTCGATCCGGATGCCATCTACTGATCTCCAGTTCTTCGACGCCTTAAGTAGCCCTATCGTGGGTAACATTCGGCCGATTCGCAGAACAAGTCCTACTCAAGTCCTGCCGACTGATAAACGGGATCAGATTCGGCTTTACAACACGCAGGGAATTGCAGGCGTAAACACGGATGCCGTGGAGTGTGCCTCCTGCCACAACCCCCATACGCCTCGAACCACTTTCTTGAGGTTACCCAGTGTGACTGCGGCACAGGGTGGCGGGCTTACCAATGGGGGTCTTGACCAGCGAGCAGGGGTGGGGGCAAATTTCCCTCGTGACTATGCCCATGAACCCAATCAGGGAAGTCTGCTCTGTCTGACCTGTCACCAGAAGTGATGATGATTTAAGGATAGATGCTTTCCCCCTTGGTTTGGCATTTCTTAACCGGCCAGCCCAGCTTAAAGGTGCTGGGCTGGCCGTTTTTTTTGGGATAATGATCTTATTCATTTTTGCAATTTTTATCTTACCTTTTTCGCTGCTTGTTGGCAATGCCCAAGCCCAGCAATTTGTGAATCTGCGTGGCAACATTGAGGCCAGTTATAGTCAGACACTTGTGGACACCAACACCAGCCAGAGCCGAAGCCCTAGTTTTCTGCACCGGTATAACTTCGGCACCTTCGGGAGCCTGGGAGATCCGAAGGCGGGAAGCTACGACGCCGATATTTCGTATCAGGAAGACATTGGCAAAACCAACGGAGTGAGAAATCGTGACCAGGATACCCTGGACTACCGTCTGAACCTGAACCTGCTTCCCAGAAAAACACCGCTGACCTTCTTCGCCCAGCGAATCACACGCGATAATGAGATTGACCCCAATCCCTCAAGAAATAGACTGGACATCTACAGCCTAACCTGGGATCTGCCTCTTCAACGCATCCCCCATCTCAGATTTAACCTGTTTCAGTCCGATTCCAAAACCACTCCCTCCACCGTCGGTACTGTACAAACCCGGACGGCCGGTGTGGATGCCAGCCATCAATTTGAAGCCACATCACTTTTCACCCGCTACCAGTATACAGAGCAAAAAAGCGGCCTCTCGCCCACCACCAGAGGCCATATCGTCAATATGAATTCCGAGACCCGAATCAATCCCAGCACGGTTTTGAATCTCCACGGGAATTACTCGAACCGCGCAGCCAGCTTAGGGGTGATTAACCCTCAGCTCAGTTCTTTTCAGCAGCGCAGTGCCGGAGCGGTCTTGACCCATCAACCCAGCTTAGCTCTCAATAATCGAGTCGCCTATGACTATTTTAAAGATCCCTTTGAACGGCATATCTTTCAGACGAACACAAACTACCGGGCCACTGAAAAGGTGGATCTCTTCGGAAGCTACCGTTACTTCCGGTTCAGTCTGGATACCGCCCTAACCGACTCACACTTTGCGACCTTCGGTACAAACTATCGCCCTCTCTTGGGGCTCTCCACCGGAGTTAACTTCTCCAACACCTTTACGAATTCCAATGCAGCGACGGATACGACAGTTCTATCTCAAAGCTTTAATTACTTCATGAACTATTTTAAGGCGCTTGAGCGGATCATCCTCAACACGGGTTTCAATGGAAATTACTCACGGACGATTATAGATCCGGGTCCTCTCTCCACAGATCTCATCAACGGCATTACGTTAGGGATCAACAATGCAAATCCACGTTACGTGAGTCTGGGGGCTTCCTATGGCTTTACCAATATCTTCAGGAAACAAAGCGATACCGAAGATAACTCACTCAACCAGCACAGTTTTAATCTCACAGCCCAGAGCAGTTATCTACGGAATCTGCTTCTTCGAGGAGATTTTCTGTCCATGAATAGCTCAGCAAACTACCTTCTCTATGATGTCGAGAGTGGTGGGATGGACTCCTCGATACGGACGGATGAGACGATCACCTACGACACCCTGCGTGGCATTATTCTGAGCACCGGCCATAATTATGAACGTATCCAAGCATCTGTGACCGAGCGCAATATTGTTTTTGGACAGATACAATGGGTGACTTTTCTCATTCGAAACCTGTATCTAATAGCCACTGCGCGAGAAAGTTACCAGCTTCACACCAGAATCGACGGCATCACCATTTTCGAGGGCCGTTCAAATCTCATTTATCAGCTTGGTAAGATCTCCTTCAACCTCGACTACACCTACATCCGTCAAGACCAGGGTACCTCCGACTTTGCAACCCAATCCTTCTTCGTCCGCGCCAGCCGTCCCCTGTTTTAATCTGCAAACCCATAAAAAAAGCCCCCTGATGAACAGGGGGCTTTTTTTAGCCAATCCTATGTCGTGGCCTAGACCTTGACCACGTTAGATGCCTGTGGACCCTTCTTGCCATCGATGATTTCAAATTCGACTTCTTGGCCTTCATCCAAGGTCTTAAATCCATCACCTTGAATGGCAGAAAAGTGCACAAACACGTCACTGCCATCCTCGCGGGATATAAACCCATATCCCTTGCTGGCATTAAACCACTTGACGCGTCCTCTTGCCACTTGACTTACCCTCCTCCCTTGATCTGTGAAAGCCCTTACACTACTCTCACCGGCCCCCACATCCCAGCCTGCCAGACTCCAAAAGCAAACAGGCTTTCCCGCCTCCAATTCATCAGTGACTTGACCCATGAACTGAGTGACTTGACCCATGAACTGGAACAAAACACGACGGGGTGTTACTTTGTTTGCAGCTTTTACGACTTATGTTTTTAAGTTTATATCAGATGACCCTTATATTGTCAAGCATCTGTCTTGGTAAATCAAGAAATCATTTCTAGTTTGGCTTGCAAGTTAAGTGCCATTGTAGTAACCTTAAAATCTATCATAGGGGCTCACGCCTGCCTCGCCGGCCAGCAGGTCGCCCCTAAAGTCTGCCTGCGCATTTCAAATCGTGTGTGCGGCTAATTTTGGGGCCGCTTGCAATAAGGTGCTGCGGTGAAAGCTGATCAGCTTCTCGATACCATTCTTAAAAAAAAGTGGCTTTCCAGTAACACGGTCAGGGAGGGGTTAATTGCCTGTTTTACGCTGACCCTGACCCACTATGCTCAGCAGGCCCCCTTGTCCAGTGTAGAGCAGGTACTGGGTGAAAATAAAGTATCTCACCTCGATGAAGATGCAATCTATTCTAAGGTGCTCCAAACAGCCCAGAACGGCTTTCGAGCCATGAAGATCGATGACGAATATCCCACAAAAGATCAGCTTCTTAAGCTAAAGACCCTCCTGGAGGAACACCTCCACATCTCTAAACTGAAGGAGGACTATCCGGCCCTGTTCAATGAACATCACCGTCTGACTCAGAACCTTTTAGATAAAATGGAGTAGTCCTATGCGGCGGATGGCAAAGCCTCTTCTCTTTATACTTCCAATCTTCTTGCTGTTGTACCTTATGATCCCCCCAGAGTTGTTTCCACAGACAACCCCGGATGCTAAAACTGCTTATAAGAAAAGACTTTCCGAAATCCCCCTGATCGCGGAAGGCCGTGTGGTGAAAATCCTGGAGGATGATCTTCAAGGCAGACACCATCAGCGATTCATCATCAGGACAGATGAAGGGCAGACACTTCTGATCACCCACAACATAGACATCGCACCCCGGGTTGCCGTTGAAGTGGGCACTAAGGTCAGGGTTCGAGGCGAATATCTTTGGAATTTGCAAGGGGGAATCATCCACAAGACCCACCATGCTCAAAAGGACCAAACATCAGGGGGATGGATTGAGGTCATGACCACAGGAAAGCGGTATGAATAGGCCTCCAATCCCGTATCCACAGCGATTACCCCTCGCCAGACTCCCCACCCCAATACAGGCCATGACTCGCCTGGGCAAGGAATATGGAATCAACCTTTATCTGAAACGGGATGACCAGACAGGGACATTAACCTCTGGAAACAAAATCAGAAAGCTGGAATTTCTGGTCCGGGAAGCCCTGGATCAACAATGTGACATCTTGGTGACCTGTGGTGCCCTTCAGTCAAACCATGCCCGTGCCACGGCCGCCGTGGCGGCCAGAATGGGGCTCAAATGCCTGCTGGTTCTAAGGGGAAATCCGCAAGAGTTATTTCAGGGTAATATTCTTCTGGATCGTCTCCTGGGAGCCGACATCTTCTATGTCACTCCTGAAGAGTACCAACAGATCGATGAGGTGTTTGCATCCATTGACCAGCGACTTCGTAAGAGTGGCCGAAAACCCTATCTCATTCCTGAGGGTGGATCTAGCGCCCTTGGGGCCTTCGGCTATGTGGCCGCAGTGGAGGAACTTTATCATCAGCTCAAGGCCCAGGGATTAAGAGTGGACTCCATGGTCTGTGCCGTGGGCTCCGGAGGGACCTATGCAGGGCTGTTACTGGGCAAAAAACTTTTGGGCCTCCCGGTGGAAATTTATGGGATTAATGTGGGAGACACGGCAGAATATTTTCAAAACAGAATTCTAGGAATTATCGAGAAGGCGATTCAGCTGTACCGCCTCCCTGTGGAGGTAAAAAAAGAGGAGATCCAGATCATCGAGGGCTATGTGGGTTTGGGCTATGGACAAAGTCAGGCCCAAGAACTGGAACTGATCCGTGATGTGGCCAGAAAGGAGGGTATCATTCTGGACCCCGTCTATACGGGCAAGGCCATGTATGGTCTTTTAGACCAGCTCAGGAAGCAGCCCAAGCGATTCGGGCAGAATGTGCTGTTTCTGCACACTGGAGGACTATTCGGCTTATTTGGAATCTCCAAAGACCTGAGCGGCATTCTCTAGATATTTCTTCTAAGCGTTGAGAAGGGTGATTAGATCACGATGTTCACCAGGCGGCCCGGCACATAAATCACATTGCGCACAGGTTTGCCAGATGTCCAGGACTGGATCTTTGGTTCGGCCAGGGCCTGCTGTTTGATCGCTTCTTCCTGCAGATCCACCGGCACCTCCATCTTACCGCGTAGTTTCCCGTTCACCTGAATGACCAGGGCCATTCTCTCGGTTTTGATGATGGCTTCATCGTGAGCGGGCCAGGTCGCCTTCAGGATGCTGGAGGTATTTCCCAGACGTTTCCACAACTCTTCGGCAATGTGGGGAGCAAATGGAGAAAGCAAAATCACAATGATTTGTAAAGCCTCCTTCCAAACCGTTTTGTCCTGAACCGTCATACTCTTGGTGGAAGGATGTTTTTCCCGAGCAAGATACAAGGTATTAACGAGCTCCATCAGGGCTGCAATGGCGGTATTGAAGTGAAAATCGGCCTCGATGTCCTCTGTCACTTTTTTAATCGTCCGATGGACAGATCTTCTGATTTCTTTTAAGCCTGCTGGCACTTCTTGAAGGACTTTTGGCTCCACACGAACTTTTTTCAGACCACCCGCATACTGGATCACCAACCGCCAGACCCGATTTAAAAACCGGTGAGCACCCTCCACCCCTTCATCGCTCCATTCCAGATCCTTCTCGGGAGGTGCCGCAAACAGCGTAAATATCCGGGCCGTATCGGCCCCGTACTTTCCAATTAAGGCCTCGGGATCAATCACATTCTTCTTAGATTTTGACATCTTCTCGGTACGGCCCACTTCCACTATCGTCCCTGAACCAGATGCAAGGCACAGCTTGCACATCCCCTGTTTATCCACCTGTTCCGGGAAGAGATACTGATGCTCGGGACAGTAGTAACTCTCCTTGACCACCATCCCCTGGGTGAGCAAACGGGTAAAAGGCTCATCCACCTTAATCAGCCCCATGTCCCGAATCACTTTGGTGAAGAACCGGGCATACAAGAGATGGAGCACAGCATGCTCAATCCCTCCAATATATTGATCCACCGGCATCCAGTATGAGGCCGCTTTAGAATTAATCGGCCTGTCGCTCACATGAGGATCCGTATAGCGCAGAAAGTACCAAGAGGAGTCCACAAAGGTATCCATGGTGTCCGTTTCCCGGCGAGCTTTTCTGTGACATCGCGGGCAGGTTGCTTTCAGAAAGGTCTGGTTCTCCAGTAGTGGAGATCCTCTTTTTCCAGTGAAAGGCACTTTACGGGGAAGTTTCACGGGAAGCTCATTTTCAGGAACGGGGAAAATACCGCACTCCTCACAATACAGTATCGGGATGGGGGTACCCCAGTAGCGCTGCCGCGAGATTCCCCAGTCTCTGAGTTTGTAATTGACGGTACGTTTGCCCAGACCCTGCTGTTCGATATACAGGGCAATCCTTGACTTGGCCTCTTCCGGAGAGAGTCGATTAAACTGTCCCGATTCGACCAAATACCCTGTCTCTTCCGTATAGGCCTGGGTCAAGGTGGAGGATTCCAGGCTGCCTTCTGGGATCTGGATCACCACCCGGATCGGAAGACCGTATTTTTTGGCAAAATCAAAATCCCGCTGATCATGGGCCGGTACGGACATGATGGCCCCCGTGCCATATTCCATCAAAACAAAATTGGCGACCCAAATAGGGATTCTTTCACGGGTCAGAGGGTTAATGGCATAGGAACCGGTGAAGACCCCTTCCTTCTCCAGATCTTGAGCCGTGCGAATCTTTTTGTCTTGCTGTCTAACTCGCAACACAAATTGGGTGACCTCCCCTGCCTGGGTTTTTTCTTGAATGAGCTGCTGGACCATAGGGTGTTCCGGGGCCAGCACCACAAAAGTGGCCCCGAACAAAGTATCCTGGCGTGTGGTAAAAATCTTCAGGACCCCCTGGCCATCCGCCAGAGGAAAATCCACCTCCACTCCTTCGCTGCGGCCGATCCAGTTCTTCTGCATGGCAAGCACACGCTCAGGCCAGCCGGTGAGTCGATCGCAATAGTCTAAAAGTTCTTGGGCATACTGCGTAATCTTAAAAAACCACTGGGAGAGCTCCTTCTGTTCCACCACCGTCTCACAACGCCAACACTGCCCATCCACCACCTGTTCATTGGCCAGCACCGTTTGACAGGATGGACACCAGTTGACGGACGACATCTTTTTGTAGGCCAGCCCCCGCTCATACATTTTTAAGAAGAACCACTGATTCCAGCGATAATAGTTCTCCTCACTGGTACTTATTTCCCGGCTCCAGTCATAGGAGAGGCCCAGTTTCTTGATCTGCCTTCGCATCGCGGCAATATTTTGGCGGGTCCACTGAGCAGGGTGTATTCCTTTCTCGATGGCGGCATTTTCGGCTGGCAGCCCGAAGGCATCCCATCCCATGGGATGAAGAACGACATAGCCCCGGAGGGTCTTGTAGCGGGCGATCACATCGCCGATGGCATAATTGCGCACATGGCCCATGTGGATACGGCCTGAAGGATAAGGGAACATCACCAGGCAGTAGAACTTGGGCCGGCGGGGAGTCTCCGAAACCTTGAATATCTCCTCCCGGTCCCAGGACCGCTGCCACCGTGTTTCGATCTGTTTGGGTTGATATTGCGCTGATTGATCCATACCCGCATTGAGATGATTAAGTTTAGATATTGCCAAAATCTACCACAAAGCCTCTTGATTGGCAAGAACCTCACGGCCCCTTGTGTTTTCAAATCGGCCTGTGTTAACCTGAGATCCCAAGGGAAAGGACAAATCGTGCAGCAGCCGATCATCACCATCATCGGACGGCCTAATGTGGGAAAGTCCAGGCTGTTTAACCGTCTTCTGGGAAAACGGGTGGCCATTGTGGAGGATGAACCCGGGGTCACACGGGACCGAAATTATGCCCTGTGCGACTACCTGGGCAGGGCCTTCACCATTGTAGACACGGGTGGACTGGATCCCAGCACTCGTAAAGGGATCATGGCCCAGATGCGGGATCAAACCAAACGGGCGATGGAAGAAGCCGATCTCCTTCTCTTCGTCATGGACGGCAAGGAAGGAATCACACCCGTCGATCAGGAGATTTTGGAACTCCTGCGCCACACCTCAAAAACCGTGTTTTATGTGGTGAATAAGGTTGACAGTCCAAAGAGCGAAAAAAGGATATATGATTTCTACGAACTGGGCGTGGACCCTTTATACCCGATCTCGGCCGAACACGGCTACGGCGTGGCCGAGTTACTGGAACAGGTGGTGAAAGCCCTTCCCACGTCCGATCAGATGTCTGATACATCAAACGACCTTCCCAAGATTGCTGTAGTAGGACGGCCCAACGTGGGAAAATCTACACTGGTGAACGCCATCCTGGGCGAAGACCGCCTCCTGACCAGCGAGATCCCGGGGACCACTCGGGATCCCATCGATACCCTGGTGGAATACAAGGAAAAAAAATATGTATTTATTGATACAGCTGGAATCAGAAAGCGGGGTCGTATCGAACGGGGCGTGGAACATTACAGCGTAGGTCGCGCTCTGGAAACACTGCAACGGTGTGATCTGGCACTGCTGCTTCTGGACGGGCAGGAAGGAGTGGTGGAACAGGACACCAAGATCGCAGGCCAGATTCTCAAGTTAGGCAAGGGATGCATCCTGCTGGTCAACAAATGGGACCTTCGGGAAAAAGAACCCCAGGCCATGGAGAATGTGCAGACAGAACTGGGGCGGCGTTTCCCCTTTTTACCTTACGCACCCCTTCTATTTCTTTCTGCCATCACAGGCAAGAAGATGCCCCAGATCTTCGTTACCATCGATCGGGTCATGACGGCCTATACCCAGAGGATCACTACGGGAGACCTTAATCGTTTCTTTGAGGCCATCATGAAAAACCATCCTCCGCCTACCTACAGTGGCCGTTTAGTCAAGCTTTATTATTTTACCCAGGCGGGGACCCGGCCACCTGTCTTTGTGACTTTTTGCAATTATCCGGCAGGAATCACCGCTTCTTATCTCCGGTATCTGGAAAACCAGTTACGGTCCACATTTGGGTTTGTAGGGGTCCCCATCAAGATCCTGGTCAGAAAAAAGCGATGATGCGGGTTATTATTGTTTTGGTTCTTTTGGGTCTGATCCTGCTGGGGGTGAGTTGGGCCTTCAAATGGCTTGTACAAAACCGGGTGCGAATCAGGATGCATCGCTCTCCTACGGGTCGTGAGATCATCTGGATCTCCATGGCCCTTCAGGTGCTCAGGTCCTTGTTTCGGTTGCTGCTCAGGAGGTAGTACTCAGCCATGCGTATCTTGGTGGTAGAAGACGAAAAAAAAGTTTCCAACTTCCTTCGCCAGGCATTGGAAGAGGAGCAGTATGCTGTGGACCAGGGCTTTGATGGTGTAGAAGGGCTGGCCATGGCCGAGGCTTATGAGTACGACCTGATGATCCTGGATCTCATGCTTCCTAAAAAAGGGGGAATGGCGCTACTTCAAGACCTGCGAAAAAATGGATACAAGACGCCCATCTTGGTCCTCACCGCGAAGGATGCCGTAGGGGATAAGGTAAAAGCCCTGGATTCTGGAGGGGATGATTATCTTACAAAACCCTTTTCGATCGAGGAATTCCTGGCGCGTGTCCGTGCCCTGCTGCGACGGGGAAAACCAGAGCAGGGAGAGAGCTTCCGGGTAGATGGTCTGACCTTCAACCCTGTGACTCGTGAAGTCTTCCGGGGTAAGCGAAGGATCGAATTGACCAACAAAGAGTATGCCCTCTTGGAATATTTCATGCGAAATATTGGCCGGGTACTGACCCGCACCATGATCTCAGAGCATGTCTGGAACATCGATTTCGATACTGAGACCAATGTGATCGATGTTTATATGACCTATCTAAGAAACAAGATCGACAAAGGAGAAGCACATAAGCTGATCCACACGATCCGAGGGGTCGGCTACACGCTGCGAGAGTAGCTTTATGTCCATTCGAATTAAATTAGCCCTCTGGTATGGCGCTCTGCTGACCGTGATCCTGATTCTTTTAGCCGGCATCCATTATGCCACACAGAAACGGATACTGTACAACCAGAAGGATTACTCCCTCAAAGTCATCGCCAGTATCCTGGATGCCTCTATCCCCAGAAAGACCATATCCACTGATGCCCTACAAAAAGTGGTGGGGCGGATGCTCAAAGACTATCCGGACATCGAGTTAAAGGGAATCATCATTGAAGTATATAACGGATCCCGCTCTCGGGTCTTTTCCTCTTCTCTGTCTGAAGAAGAAAAGTTGCCCCTCACGGCAGACACCTGGATCAATGAGCTTCATAAAGAGGCCCGACTGGTCACGGTCTCGATGCAAGATGACACACCCCCCATCCGGATCCTGACCAAGCCCGTGCATCATCAAAATGAGCTTCTCTACCTTATTCGTGTGGGAAGTTCCATGGAGGACATCCAGACCACCCTGGAAAATTTTCTGCTATTAAACCTGTTCTTTATCCCAACGGCTGCCTTGCTGGTGGCTATGGGTGGCTGGCTGCTCACCCGACAGGCCTTTAAGCCCCTGGGAGCGGTGATCAAGACGGCCCACCGGATCAGCTCCGGCGACTTAAGTCACCGAATTGAGTCAGCCCAGGCCAGCGAGGAGATCCGGGAACTGGCCGCGGCATTTAACCAAATGATCGCCCGCCTGGAATCTTCCTTTCAGCAGATCCGGGACTTTAGTGACAATGTCTCCCATGAGCTTCGCATCCCCCTGTCGATTCTGAAGGGTCAGACCGAATTGGGTCTTCGCCGCCTACGGTCGGAAGAGGAGTACCGTAAGGTTCTTGAAAGCAATCTTGAGGAGATCCAGCGGATGGAAAAAATTGTCGAAAGGCTCCTGTTTCTGTCCAGGGCAGACCGAGGGGAAATTGAGTTAAGTTACACCCAAATCGATTTAAATGGTCTCATGGAGCAGGTCTACTCTCAATTTCAGGTCCTGGCCCGGGAGAAAAATATTCGAATCGAGCTGACCACAAACGATCCAGTCTCCGTAGTGGGAGATGAGCTGCTCCTTCGAGAACTTTTGCTCAACCTGGTTCAGAACGCCATGACCTACACCCCCGCAGGAGGAGAGGTAAAACTCATGCTCGAAGGGGATGATGGCCGGATCAAGCTCTCGGTCTCGGATACCGGCCCGGGGATTCCTGAGTATGAGCTTCCCCGTATCTTTGACCGGTTCTACCAGGTGGACAAATCCCGGTCCAGCCAGGGAAGCGGACTGGGTTTGAGTATCTGTAAATGGATCGCCGAGGCCCATCAGGGGAAGATCACTGTGGACAGCACCGTGGGCCAGGGCAGCCGGTTCAACGTTTCACTCCCCTCAAAGATTAAAGGTATTTAATCTTCTATTAATATCCCTTTAATCTCTCTCATCTATCCTGTCAGCTTAAGTAAAGGCGTTCAAAGATCACCTCCGCTTCCGCCGAAGCCATCAAGGTCACAGAGATGAAACAATAACAACTAATAAGGGAGAGCATGATGAGACATAAGACATTTCTGGCGGTTGCTTTTGTACTGGCCGTAGCCATATCGGTGATGGGATGCGGTGTGCCAAAGACAGAACACGATAAGGTCGTGAAGGCCTTGGAACAGGCCAATCAGGAAAAGGCAAACCTGACTAGCCAGGTCGACAAATTGGCCAAGGAAAAGGATTCCCTTTCCCAACAGGTGGCCCAGCTCCAAAAAGAAAATGAGGAATTAAAGGCTAAGGCAAAGCCGGCAGCTAAGAAAGCGCCAGCCAAACCGGCAGCTAAAGCTCCAGCAAAGAAGAAATAGTGCCTATCCATAAAAAAGCTGCCCATCCTGATTTATCTGGGGTGGGCAGTTTTTTGAATCTTTCTCAAGTCCCAATGGCCCCTTTGCGTTGGACCACAATCTCCTTGATTACCGTAACGGGAGAGAGGTGTAATAGTCCCACCACCAGTTGGCCGATATCTTCAGGCGGAATCATATCTTTGGCATGAACAGAGGCTCCTCGCACCATGGGAGTATCCACAAAACCTGGACAGATGACCGTGGCCCTAATATTATCCCCAATGGCCTCCTCTAGCAGGCTCTCGGTCAATCCCACCATACCAAATTTAGATGCACTATAAGCGGCCATGCCTCCGAAACCCATCTTGCCCGCCAATGAGGAGATGTTCACGACATAACCAGATCTTTGACGCTTCATGATGGACAGAACCGCTTTCGTGCAAAGAAAGGCCCCTTTCAGATTGATGGCTTGAGTCTCATCCCACCCGGTCTCTGTGGATTGTTCGATAGATCCAGGTTTGCCAATCCCCGCGTTATTGACCAAAAGATCAATCCGCTCATATGTATCCATGGTTCGTTTCACCAGGTTCTCAACCTGTGCCGACACCGACACATCCATAGGAACTGCCAAGACTTTTCCGCCTCCTTTTTCAAGCTTATTTTTTGCCCCCTCCAGCTTCTTGCCGTCTCGTCCTGCGATCACCACCGCCATGCCTTCGGCCACCAACGATGAGGCAATGGCAAACCCAATCCCGCTACCTGCGCCTGTAATGATGGCCACAGAATTTTTAAGATGAGACATGATTCGCTCCTACAAAGCTTTATATCAAAGAGGCAAAACTCAAAGTAATGAAAGTCCTGAACGTTGAGAAGGGGTCAGATGCAAGGCCGCAGGAAGCGAGGCAACCGGAGTGTACAGATAAGTACATGAGGATTGCCGAGCGACCGAGAACGCAGCAGATGGCGCCCCTTCTCAACGGATCAGGAGTGATTACTGGATAATGCGAAGGGTAGTGGCCTGGGCGTTTTGGATGCTGATCTGTGCGGCCACGGCACCGGCCACCTTGCGATAAATATCGGCAACCGCAGATTTGGGACTGGCAATTAGAATAGGCCGGCCTTCATCCCCACCTTCTCGAATGGAGGTTTCGATGGGAATCTCCCCGAGGAAGGGCACGCCCAATTTTTCGGCCGCCTTCTTTCCACCCCCATGACTGAAGATTTCGGTCCGGTCGCTGCAATGTGGGCAGATAAAATAGCTCATATTCTCGATGATTCCCAGCACCGGCACATGGACCTTCTGAAACATGGCCAGTCCCCTTCTGGAATCCAGAAGGGCCACATCCTGAGGAGTGGTCACAATAATAGCACCCGTCATGGGCACCAGTTGCGCAATTGAAAGTTGGGCATCTCCAGTCCCAGGCGGCAGATCCACAATGAGGTAATCCAGAGCTCCCCAGTCCACGTCTCTTAAGAACTGCTGAATCGCTCCATGGATCATGGGTCCCCGCCACACAATGGGCGTCTCTTCTGGCACAAAGAACCCGATGGACATAATCTTCACGCCATAGTTTTGGGCCGGAGGAATTTTCTCCGTCTGACCTGCTGCAGGGGGATTTTTCACTCCCATCATCAGTGGGACATTGGGTCCATAGATATCGGCATCCAACAGGCCCACCTTGGCACCGGTCTCGGCCAGGGCCACGGCCAGGTTCACGCTGACGGTGGTCTTACCTACCCCACCTTTTCCACTGCTGACCGCGATGGTGTTCTTCACATCGGGGATGTAATTCTCCCTCACATTGCTCTTGCCTGAGGTAACGCTGGAGGTCATGTTCACATCCACCGTGGAGACACCGGGCAGGGTTCCCACAATCTGTTTGGCCTCGTTCTGCATCTGATCTTTCACAGGACAGGCAGGGGTGGTCAGCACAATATCAAAACTCACATGGGAGTTCTGAATCTTGATATTCTGCACAAACCCCAGTGTCACAATGTCTTTCCTCAGGTCAGGGTCCTGGATTGCGCTTAAGGCTTTCAGGACCTGTTCTTGAGTGATCGCCATAGATCTACCCTATATAGAATTGATTAGCAAACTTCATTATAACCCGCCAACCTATGGAACGCAAGCGTGGGAATCTTATGAACTCAGCGGGGAAAGGCCTCCCGGACGCCTCCATCCACAGGCAGGATCCCCCCCGTGGTCTTGGCCGATCGCTCCGAGGCCAAAAACAAGACTGCCTCGGCCACATCCGCAGGCAAGACCTTGACCCGAAGCAGATTGCGCTGGGCATAGAAGTCTTCAAGCTTCTCCAGCGGGACTCCATGGGCCCTGGCCCGCTCCTGCCGAATCTCCTTAGACCACAAACCAGAATCCTGAAATACTCCATCGGGATTGATCATGTTCACCCGGATTCCATCTCCCCCGCCCTCGATGGCCAGAATACGAGAGAGTTGGGCCTGGGCAGCCTTGGATGCGGAATAGGCCCCAAAATCCTTTCCGGGGGACAGCACATTCTTGGTGGCCACCACCACGATGTTTCCCCCGATCCCTTGTTCCTTAAATACCCGCATGGCCTCTCGGCAAACCAGGAAATGCCCCGTAGCATTCACGGCCAGGGAAGTTTCCCAGTCGGTCAGGGAAAGTTGGTCCACCGGGGCTGAGCGGGCAATTCCTGCATTGGAGACCAAAAGATCCAGGCCCCCGTAGGCCAGCATCGCCTGCTGAAAAACCTTCCTAACAGAGCGCTCCTGGGTCACGTCCATCTCCAAGGCCACCGACACAGTCTCACCGGCCTTTTGATTAATGTCATCCACCACCTTTTTCGTTTTTGCCAGATCAATGTCGGTCAGGATCACACTGGCTCCCTCCTCAGCCAGCCGCTCAGCAATCACCTTGCCGATTCCGCCTGCCGCCCCGGTCACCAGGGCAATCCTGCGGGAAAACTCCTTTTCGGGAGGAAGCAGGGTGAGCTTGAAGTTCTCTAAAGGCCAGTACTCAAAATCGCATAAATCCCTCGGAGATAAGGCGCAGTACTGGTCCACGGCCGAGGCATCCTGGATCACGCCTATGGTGTGGGCATAAAGATCACGAACAATCCTGCATGCCCTCCGGTCCTTACCCGTGGTGAACATCCCCAGGCCCGGGATCAGAATCACCCGGGGGTTGGGATCCAGCATCGTCACCCCAGGGGTCTTATAACGATTAAAATAGTCTATATAATGCTCACGGTACTGCTCCAGGGCCTTGGGTAGTGCAGCCTTGATGGCCTGCGGATCACTGACATGTTGAATCTCCAGATAAAGTGGCCAGGGCTTGATATGAAGCAGGTGATCTGGGGTGAAGGGGCCAATCTGGGATAGTTTTTTGGCGTTTTGGGAATTCACAAACTCCAGCACTGCGGCTTCATCATGATAAAGCAACAGCATCCTCTTGTTTTTGCTCACCTCACCCCTGAGAACCGAGGCCACCGCGGAGGCTATGGCCCGTCTATCCTTTTCAGGGATGTTCTTATGACAGGCCTTCCCCAGAACCTTTTTCCCTTTTGCCTTCTTGGTGATATACGCTTCGGCCTGGGTCACCCGTCGGATGGTTTCCAAATAGGCCTCTTTCGCCGTTTGGCCCCAGGTGATGAGCCCATGCTTGTCCAGGATAATGGCCTCCAGGCCAGGGTTTTTATGAAAGGCCTCGGCCGTCTTCTTGGAAAGCAAAAATCCCGGCCGATAATAAGGAACCAGGGCCACTTCCTTGCCATAAACCTCCTCAACAACCTTTTTACTGTTGGGAGTGTCGGTCAAGGCACAAATAGCATCTGCATGGGTGTGATAAATATGAGGCGGTGGAAGAAAGGCGTGGAGCAGGGTCTCAATAGAAGGCTTGGGCGAGCCAGGTTCCAGGACAGACTTGGCCTGATAGGCGACCATCTCTTCATCCGTCATGGCCTCTCGATTCACGAGTGGCAAAAGGTCATCCAGCTTGAGCGGGGTGAACTGCTTAGGGGTAATGGTCCGCATATCCGAGCCACTCCCTTTCATCCAGAGAATATGAACAAGCCTACCGGTATGATCCTCGCCCATCACCTTGACCGAGGAATTCCCTCCGCCCCACACCACCAGATTGGGATCGGCACCGATCAGCCGCGAAGTGTGCACCAGGATTTTCAGCCCCTCCAGCCTTCTGGCATCCTGATCAGACCACAGGCTTTTCATGACTGATCTCCTTTGCTGGCAGACACCCGATACCGTTCAAGGCACTGTGGACTACAAAAAAAGTGGATCTCACCCTTCACCCAACCTTCGATGGCCTCCACCTTTGGGATATAAATCCCACACATGGGATCTTGGATCATCTCACCGCCTTCCACAGGTTTTGTCTTGTGTCCCACCTGGGTCTTGACCGAAGAGAAAAGTCCCCGCAGCGATTTAAACGCAATATAGATCGCTGCGGCTAAGAGAATAAACCACAGTAGTCGGGACATCACCATCACATGCCTTTACTGTTTTTTATCTTTTTTCGGACCGACCTTGAGTCTTAAGTTCCTCTATTTTTTTCTTAAGGTCCGAGGCGTAGGCGGTATCGGGATGGGCCGCGATTAACCTCTCCCAGGTCTCGGCTGCCCCTTTGGGATCTTGCTTATCATTTAAAAGGAGAACCCCCAAGTTATACAGGGCATTCTCATGCTTGGGATCAATGGACAGCACCTGGTTGAGTTCCTTGAGGGCCTGCTCCACATCTCCCATGTTCCGGTAACAGCTAGCCAGATCAGTGCGCACCAGAACATTCTTAGGCTCGATCTCCAGAACACGTAGATAAAGCTCCTTGGCCTTATCAAAACGTTGAATATCAAAGTTGGCATTACCCAGGGCAATGAGCGCCTCCCTATCCTTAGGATTGGCTTCCAAACGCTCTTTGTATTGATTGATCTGCTCCATCACACGGCCTGCAGGATGTTGGGTCATATCTCCCCCCATTCCGGGATGGGGCCCCGGGCCCTGGGGTGGAGCAATGGGCGGGGGGGGTGCGGCAGCCTGCTGGCTGCCTTGTGCACCAGCCTGGGCAGTCGTGCTACTCCCTCCAGGACTTTTTTCACAGCCCGCCCCATACCAGGCAATCATCAGCAGGCTACTCAACCCAAGTTGTAGTACTAATGCCTTTCTCACAACAGTTCTCCAGGCTCAAAAATTGATTCTAACTTTCTCAACGATAAGTGTCAATCAACAGAATAAAGATATGCCGTGGATATACCCTGGTTGGACGCTTAGTCAGTCAGGGCTTTTTTGAGGTACTGGCCGGTGTAGGAGCGGGAATGACGGCCGATCTCTTCCGGGGTACCCACGGCGATGATCTCTCCTCCTCGGTCGCCTCCCTCGGGTCCCAGATCGATAATCCAGTCGGCATTCTTCACCACATCCAGATTGTGCTCGATCACCACCACGGTATTGCCTGTATCCACTAGCCGATTGAGGACATCCAAAAGTTTCTGGATATCCGCAAAGTGCAGCCCGGTGGTGGGCTCATCCAGAATATAAAGCGTTCGGCCGGTGGCCCTTCTGGACAGCTCTTTGGAAAGTTTCACCCTTTGGGCCTCCCCGCCAGAAAGCGTCGTAGCCGACTGGCCCAGATGAATATACTCTAAGCCCACATCCCGGAGGGTCAGGAGCTTGGCCCTAATGTGGGGAATTTTTTCGAAAAAGGAAAGGGCCTGCTCCACGGTCATGTCCAGAACATCCGCGATATTTTTATCCTTATATTTCACCTCCAGGGTCTCACGACTGTACCGCTTTCCCTTACACACCTCACAGGTGACATACACATCCGGCAAAAAGTGCATCTCAATCTTGATTAAACCATCCCCCTGACAGGCCTCACACCGCCCGCCCTTCACATTGAAGCTGTATCGACCGGCTTTGTAACCCCGCATCCTGGATTCCGGGACCTGGGCAAACAGGTCCCGAATGTAAGTGAAGAGCCCCGTGTAGGTTGCTGGGTTGGATCGTGGCGTACGCCCAATGGGGGACTGATCAATGTTAATCACCTTATCGATTTCAGCCACACCCAGGATGGCTTTACAGGCCCCTGCCCGGTCATGGGCATAATAGAGTTGCTGGGCCAGATGTTTGTACAAGACTTCTAATACCAGGGTGCTCTTCCCGGAACCCGACACCCCCGTGATACAGGTCAGCAGCCCCAGGGGAATCTTTGCCGTGATCCCCTTGAGGTTATTCTCACGGGCCTCCAGAATGGTCAGAAACTTTTTTGGTACACGGTGACGCTTAGGAAGCGAGATCGTCCGCTCTCTTCTCAGGTAAATTCCGGTGAGGGATTTATCCGATCTCATAATCTCCTTGGGAGTTCCTTGGGCGACGATCCGGCCGCCGTGAATCCCGGCCCCAAGCCCCATGTCGACGACATAATCGGCAGTTCGGATGGTCTCCTCGTCATGTTCCACGACCACCACGGTATTGCCCAGATCACGCAGCCGAAGCAGGGTATCCAGCAGTCTGCGGTTGTCCCTCTGGTGAAGCCCAATGCTGGGCTCATCCAGGATATACAGCACTCCCACTAGGCTTGAGCCGATCTGGGTAGCCAACCGGATCCGCTGACCTTCTCCCCCCGAGAGAGTGGAGGCTGCACGGTCCAGAGTGAGATAGTCCACCCCCACATTCACCAGGAATCCCAGGCGCTCCCGGATTTCTTTTAAGATGCGATGGGCAATGAATTTCTCCCGTTCGGTCAATCGAAGGTCAGAGAAAAACTCGTGGGCCTCGGTCACAGACATCCGTGTCGCCTGAGCGATGGACCGGTCCGCAATCTTCACGGCCAGGCTCTCGGGCCTTAACCGATCCCCATGGCATGCCGGACAGGGATGAAGGCTCATGTACTGCTCGATCTCTTCCCGCACAAAACCGGATTCACTTTCTTCGTATCGGCGCCGGAGGATTTCAATCACACCCTCGAAAGCTTTTTTGTAAAAATGCCTGCGGCCATCCTTCTCATAATAAAAGGTGACCTCTTCCTCCCCAGACCCCTCCAGCAATACCTTCCGGTGCTCCGACCTTAATTCGCCAAATGGCTTACGAAGATCAAACCCATAATGCTGGGCCAGGGCCTCCAACATCTGGTGATGGTAAAGGGAATGCCGTTTTTCCCAGGGACGAATGGCCCCATCGCGAAGGGACCTCCTTTTATCAGGGACGATCAGATCCGGGTCAAAATTCAGCTTGGTACCCAGGCCATCACAGGTGGCACAGGCCCCATGGGGACTGTTGAAGGAAAAAATCCGTGGGGCGAGTTCAGAAAGACTGGTGCCGCAATGGATGCAGGCCAGTTTCTGGCTGTAGAGCTGATCCCCTTTTCCTGCCTGTCCGGCAGGCAGGTCAGTGCTTCCCTCACGACTGACCACCACAATCCCATCCGCCAGACCTGTGGCGATCTCCAGAGAGTCGGCCAGGCGTCGCTCAATCCCCTCCTTGACAATCAGCCGGTCCACCACAATCTCGATGTTGTGTTTTTTATTCTTGTCCAGGTTGATCTCTTCCGACAGCTCCATCATCTTGCCATCGATTCTGGCCCGGATAAATCCCTGTCTTCGCATCTGGTGTAACTCTTTTTTATATTCGCCTTTTCTCCCCCTGACGATGGGCGACAGGACCTGGATCTTGGTACCTGTTGGGAACGCAGCAATGGCATCCACCATCTGCTGGATCGTCTGAGCAGAGATAGGCCGCCCGCATTGATGACAGTGGGGTTTCCCGATCCGGGCAAACAGCAGCCGAAAGTAGTCATAGATCTCGGTCACGGTGCCCACAGTGGATCGGGGATTGTGGCTCACATTTTTCTGTTCGATGGAAATAGCTGGAGACAATCCCTCGATGGAGTCCACATCAGGCTTGTCCATCTGTTCCAAGAATTGACGGGCGTAGGCAGACAGGCTCTCTACATAACGACGCTGGCCCTCAGCATAAAGGGTGTCAAAGGCTAGGGAGGACTTACCCGATCCCGAAAGACCCGTAATGACCACCAGACGGTCTCGTGGTATCTCCAGGTCAATATTTTTAAGGTTGTGCTCCCGGGCACCTTTGATCACGATTTTTTTATTGTTTTCAATGGACATAGGGACAGTCAGGATCACCGCAAGCGAGGGTCTAGCTATGCCAGCCCGAGCGCCATATAAGTGGCTTAAGAGAACTTAAATTGTAACACGTCTCTTTTCAGAATGTAAATTGAATTTTGGGAAGGCGGCTGATATAATAGCCACCATCCACCACCAGTTTAGGCGGATAGAAAGGAAGGCGCGCCATGCAAATGTATGAAAAGACATCCGAGAGCGTCAACAATGTGAAGGATGATCCCCAAGCCCGGGAGCTTTTGAGAAGGGCCTACGAGAAGACCTCCCGGTGGGGCAAAGATTTTCCGGGTTTCACAGCAGAATTGATCTGCATTAATCAGGGTAAAAGTGTAAAGGGTTCGGTCACTATTAAGTCTCCACGGGAAGTGGACGTTTCTCTGCCAGACGAAACCCTTCAGAAATGGGCTCAAGGCCAGCTTGCCATGATGGCCATTCACCGAAGCTCTAGGCCCTTTGAGGAGTCGGACGGCAAATACACCCTGACCCTGGCTGAAGAAGGCGACCACCCTCTCGGAAGCCTCATTTATATCCATGGAGATGGAATGAACTCCCGCTACCGTATCAAGGATGACCGTATTACCCAGATCAATCGGAGCATGGAGCGGATCAAGTTCACGATCAACGTGGAAGAGAGCCTGACCACCCAGGATGGAAAGCATCTCACCACCCGCTACACCGTCTTCTACTTCTCTCCCCAAGACAGCCGACTGCTCCAGGCCGAAAGCTATACCGACCAACCCGCGGTGGTGGCTGGACCGGGTTCGTCCAAGATGAATCCTGTTTATCTGCCAGGCCATCGGCGGGTCATCTATACCGAAAATGGTGAGACCATCACCCGGGTGCTGGCCCTCGGGGGACACAAGTTGCTTCAGTAGCCACAAGCCAGTAGCCAGTCAACGAATGACCTCAACTGGTTTCTGGCAATAGGCAACTGGGAACTGGTAGATGCAGGAACATATCTTTTACATACCTCTCATCCATCTCGAGCACGGACTTCGCAAGACCTATAAATTGTGCCATGGTTTTTCTCTCCTCCCCTTCCCGGATAATCTTGAAAAGGAATATCGTTTGTTTGGGCACGGCTATTTCAGGAGACGTCACGGTGATCTGGTCGTCAAAGAGGCAAAGGGATCCTACTGTCTTGAATATATCCGGCCGCCCGAAAAATTTAAATCTGCCGGAGAAGTCATCTACAGGCTGGAGGATCCGGCCATTACCTTTATCATTGTTTTGAGGCTCATTAAGCCCACCGAGGTAGCATTTAAAGGAATCTTTTTTGCGCCGGCATTGACGGAGGGCCTCCCATTTGAGTTCATCGATTACCGTCTCAGTTCCTTCCACCCCCGCACCTTGGATGAAAAGAGCCGTCCGGTCAAGGGCCAGCAACTGGATAGATTCACAGAGACCGATTTACCCAACATCATCTTCTATTTCGGTCGCCTCTTAGACCTCCTAAAAAATGAATATCACTACCGACGTTTATTCAATACCTTGCGATATTTTGACCTGGGTTATCGCAGCGGCAACATTGATTCACGACTCTTGTACTTTAGCATCGCTATGGAGGTTCTTTTTAAACCGTTAAAAGGCAAACTGACTCGAGGAATGTGCGAACGGGTTTCTCGCTTTCTACGGAAAAAAGGTTCGGAAGAAGGTCAGATTTATAAGCGTTTTGTGGAGATTATCGACTTCAGGGCCAGAATCATCCATGGAGATATGACCTATGTGGACCTTTCAAAACCGGATAAAGTAGAGCTCGTCCACGACCTAGAACACTTTCTAAGATTAAGCCTACAAAAGATCTTCCGTTATGATGATCTCGTGGAGACCTTTTCCTCCCTACAAGAAAGAGAGAAGTATTTCACATCACAGGATATGATATAATGAAAATTCTTTGGGGTAAGCTCGAATGAGCTGGCTAAGCGCGGGGTGTGGGGGCATCGGAGCACCTTGATTTTTGTGTTAGCGCACGGGCCCCCACTTAGAAATGGTCCCATCGTCTAGCCTGGTCTAGGACGGTGCCCTCTCAAGGCATAAACACGGGTTCGAATCCCGTTGGGACCACCAAATCTTATCACGATATCAATGACTTGAATTGTTGGTGCTTCCACCCGAAATTCACTGTGATAAAATTGTGATAACCCTTCCGGTGCTCATCCAGAAGCGGACAATATCACTCTCCGTCACACTTAATTGCAATATATACCATATAGGTTTTGTAGCAATGTCAAGACTGTAACAACAAACAACTCAAAGCCTGTCCATGGCGAATTACTAATCACGCTACCATTAGCGTCTGGAAAAGTCCCCGCCAGCGATGGGTTCATCGAAATGGGCCAGGCCAGCTCGCCCGACACATGACACAGCGTAATAGGCTTATCAAAAGCACGGGAGAATTCACAAGTCGATCCATATCAATGAGATTGACTGTAATTTGATGCTCGGCTGTACGGCAAAAAGTTCTAAGATCGTCCAAGAAGGCCAACCTATCTCAACAGAGGGGTTCACCCCAAAAGTCTGTGCCTAAACAAGGCATCAACAGATTCAGAATGTGTGAACAATTAAGGCTTTACTCTTGCGCTGTGATAAAAAATTACAGGTTCATATCCTGGCCCAAATCTTGGATTGGCTAAACAGTGTCTCAGTCTCCCAAACCTTATAATAATCTATTCCACTCGAAATTACTTTCGGACAATCTGACCATCTCCTTTACTTATAATTAGGACAGGCTAATATCACAGGACCTGGACCATTTAATTGGAGGACTCGAAATGACTAAGGTAGTTTTTCCACAAACCAATACGATTCTCATTAATCATCTTGCACTCTCTTTCGAATCCAGGTATGCTAGTTCGCTATGAAATCAGGAAAGATGGTATGGTTATCCATTACCATTTTATTTGCTCTGATAATTCCCACTGTCGCACTTGCGATATCAGGCAGCGAAAGTGATAAGCCACCTGATCTCACAGCGTCATGGTTTGGCATTCTTTCAATTATCGTCTTCGTCATTGCCTATGTGCTTGTAATCAGCGAGGAGTTTCTCCACCTCCGCAAATCGAAACCGGTCATAGTGGCCGCCGGCATCATCTGGACCCTCGTCGCAATCGCTTACACACAGCACGGTGACAGCGAGATCGCAGCTGCTGCCGTACGGCACAATATATTGGAGTATGCAGAGCTGCTCCTGTTTCTGCTTGCCGCCATGACGTATATCAACACGATGGAAGAGCGGAACGTCTTCAACGCACTACGCGCCTGGCTGGTTTCATCCGGTTACTCTCTACTCTCAATCTTCTGGATCACCGGCATACTGGCTTTTTTTATTTCTCCAATTGCCGATAATCTAACCACTGCCTTACTAATGGCGGCTGTCGTTATGGCTGTGGGAGCCGGCCACCCCCGGTTCGTCGCACTCGCCTGTATTAACATCGTGGTTGCCGCGAATGCCGGTGGCGCGTTCAGCCCCTTTGGCGATATCACAACACTCATGGTATGGCAAAAAGGGCTTATTGAGTTTTTCGAATTCTTCGTCCTGTTTGTGCCATCGGTCATCAACTGGCTGATTCCGGGCTTTATCATGTCATTTGCTGTGCCTAGAGAACAGCCACTGGCAATGAATGAGGAAGTCAGTGTCAAACATGGCGGTATTGTTGTAATTGGCCTATTTCTGCTGACGATCGCACTAACAGTCTCTGTCCACCAGTTCTTGCATATGCCACCAGTTCTGGGAATGATGACCGGTTTGGGAATTCTGATGATCTATGGCTATTTTCTTTGGCGTGACGAAAGCATTAAGACCGATTCTCATACCGAACATCCCGATGTCAACATAGGCCTTGGAATTGATGAAGAAGAGAACCAGAAACATCATAAACAGAAGAACCTACCCTTTGATATCTTCATCAGCATGAGACGGGCCGAGTGGGACACCCTGATGTTTTTTTATGGCGTGGTGTTGTGTGTGGGTGGTTTGAATACAATCGGCTATTTGGCTACACTATCTCAATGGATGTATGTGGATCTTGGGCCAACTGGGGCCAATATCCTTGTAGGTATACTGTCCGCGATTGTAGACAATATCCCGGTTATGTTTGCCGTTCTAACCATGAACCCTGAAATGTCACACGGACAATGGCTGCTGGTCACCCTGACCGCCGGTGTGGGTGGTTCCCTGCTCTCAATTGGGTCTGCCGCTGGTGTCGCCATCATGGGTCAAGCGCGAGGTGTCTACACCTTCTTTGTTCACCTAAAGTGGATCTGGGCGATAGCGTTGGGCTATGCAGCCAGCATCTGGGTACACCTTCTGATCAATGCTAAATTGATGTAGAATGGCTTGAAGGAAAACTGATCTTTCCCCCCCTCTTCAATTCTGGGCTTGAACTCGACCAAGTAGTGGTATACTACCGTGGTGATCAATAAAAAACATTTTGTAATTTTTTTCTGACCTAGATGGAACGCTCTTAGAACCAGCCTCATACTCCTGGGAAGCTATCAGGCTTAGGTTGAATTAAATCAAGCAGAAAGCTATTCCGCCCGTGCTCTGCTCGAGCAAAACCCGGACAGAGATCGAAGCGCTCAGACAACAACTGGACAAGCATGATCCATTCATTTATGAAAATAGAAGGCAAATTCTTGCTATTCTCAGGGAACAGCAAGAGAGGCCAGGTCATCCAGAAGCTCATGGGACACGGGGACGGTCGTATGACACAGCGCTACGCCCCTCCCGCGCGTGATAATCTTAAGAGAGCCATTGCCTCGATATTGGGTCAATCCGGAGAATGGCTTGTCCCATCCGTTGGGCGTTGTTTGGACATTGATAAGGGCAAAATCATTGTGCTATAATCCTGGAAAATCTCCAGAGTAAGAAGATGAAACCCAAATGGATTTTTGCCCTCACCTTGATTGTCTTACTGATGATCCTCTTTCTTCAGAACAACCAAGTGGTAACTTACCGTTTTCTCTTCTGGGAAGTTGGCGTCTCTCAGCTGATCCTCCTTCCATTGACCACGCTTATAGGGTTTGTCATCGGCCTTATTATGGGAAACCTTACAGGCGTCCGCTAATTCGCGACGGATCACAGTTGTCTGCTATCATTAAGAGTCTGCTTAACTCAGAAATAATGATGCAGGCGCAGCCCAAAAACAACGACATGACCATCATGGGATGTACCGGAAGAATCAAAACCGCTATTGATGAGGTATTGGAGGATCCGGTCAAATGGTAGGATTGCAGCGCTTGGATGCGCATGTACGACTCAACGTTGATATCAACAATGTGGTTTACAATCCCATGTCGAAAACGCCGGGTTGGGAATGGCTGGTTCAAATCTTGCCTTCATTTCAATCCAGATCAAGATTTTGATTCTTTTCCTCTGTCGCTAAGCCTCACATCGATGACCGGGGCTTCCACAAGGTGGAAAGTGGCACTTGCAAGTGCCACTCGACCGTTTGTCTTCTCTACCTCATCAAGGATGCGGGTAAAGAGCTGGTCCTTGGTCGTACGTCGCTTTTTGTAATCCACCACATACCGCAAGGTAAACTCTATCCAGTTATCATTGGCAATCAGGGTCACCATAGGTTCTGTCTTTGCATCTTCTATCCTGTACTTTGCAACAATCTCCTCCCAACCCCGTCTTGCAGATGCAGCATAGCCCCCGACTACCTCCTCCGCTATACTCTCCAGTAATTGTCTTGCCAACCGATGATCACACCCATATTTAATAGGGACGGGAATTTCGTCCCAAAGAAAAGGGAAATCCCCTGAGTAATTAAATACCGGTTCTTTGAACACAAAGCTATTAGCAATGCGCACGATACGCCCATTATACTGGTCCGCATTGACCCATTGGCCACACTCCATCAAGGTCGTACGAAGCACACCAATGTCAATTACGTCTCCCCTGATTCCTCCCAACTGAATTCGATCTCCCGTTTTATAAAAATTAGCAAAGGAAATGGCTATCCATCCTGCAACACTTGCAATCACTTCCTGAAGCGCAAAAGCCACGCCCGCACCGGCAACTCCCAAAGCAACGGTCAATCCTCCTAGCCGATCGCTGAAAACAACCGTAATCGACATAAATACCAGAAAGTAACCAGTGAAGCCGATAAACTTTCTTGTCTTGTATCGAACCTCAGAATCCCGGATGTACCGGTGTAACGATCGCTGGAGTATGCGTACTATCACTATGGCGCCCAAAATCACAACAAGCACCACAATGAATTTAACAACGGTCGGATTTAAAAACCATTGTCTCAAAGTGTCATTCATCTTTGCCTCAAGGCTAAAATGCGACTTGTAGGTTCATGAGTACTTGGTGATGTTTCGCCCCAGCTTCTTCCACCGGAATGATATAATTCAACTGCACGCCTGTCGCCTTGGATGGCCAAAAGTTATAGCCAAGAATAGCAAGGCGCGAATCGGGCTTCAAGTTATCCTGCAAAAAGCTGTCCTATCGAAACAATACCTGAGAATGATCATAGAGCTTGTATCCTGCCGTCGCATGATAACCCCATGGATAATAGATAGACCCCCCAGACTGAGCCAGGCGCCCATAAATGGCCTCCCCACTCAACAAGATTTTTCCATAGGTCAAACGAAAATCACTGCCCACCAGAAACCTTTTCCCTGCAAAATGAGGCAAAAGGCCCCTCCCCGCATCAACATCTTTATCTTTACTATATGCGGTATTCGCTCCGACCTCCAAATGGCCCAAAGACTGCCCTGAATTAAGTACCATGGGCGTCATTACCAGACGACCGGCATACAACAATTCACTGTTATCATTGTTATTGCCATCAAACTCGTTGCCATTAAATACTCCAACGGCGTAGGATAGGCTGTTCTGAACTAACCCTCCCCTACTTTGTAAACCGATCTGGCGGCCAGGCACCAAAGCAGTCACGACTTGTGAACGATTGACGAAATCTATGTTAGCGGCACTGATGAGAAATTCACTGCTGAAGGGGGACTTGAATAACCCCGCGTCAATTGTGAAAACTGGCGGTAAAGCCTGGTAATACATCTTGGCATCCAAAATGGCCGGAGAGTTGATAAAATTCGTTTGGAGAAAATATCCAAACCCCCTGTCCAATTCTCCAGAGAGGCTGATCCTCATGTTCGAGATACTAAACCCGTTCTCTCCGGAAAAACTCCGCTCCTCCTGGAAATCTCCCACAACTTGAAGCAAGATACCCAAACTGAGATAGTCTTTCTTGAATGCGGTAGTCAGCTCATCTAAAACGGGTTCCTTTACTTCATTCGCAAAGGTAACTGAAGACCCAAGAATCAGCGCTTGAGCAAAAAGCACCCATCTCAACAAACCGACCGTTTTCATTTCTCCTCTCCTTTCGTTCAGCGTGCCGAGCCCTTTCCTCGTTGCCAGAAAACCCAATACTGTTAGTTCTCAGCCCTTGTACAACCAACTGATTCAGACTAGATTGCTCTCATATAAGAAAGTTCCTCCGGGGTCACCAGCTTCTGCTTCAAAAACTCACCCATTACGATTTCGGTCATTTCAGTGGAAAAAGGAAACTCGTATCGGATGTCCAGCACATAGGCTTTCAAACGCATTTTAAGTAATGAACGTCCTTCGTGGATCTCATTTTTAATGACAATCGCGATGGGCTTATTTAAATAGACGTACCGAGAGACCGCGGCAGCTCGATAGGCAATCTTCTTGGCCTTCACCAAATCAATAGCGGGGGGCAGATAAAACTCCGCCACCACCTGACAGTTATTTTCTCCAGAATTTGCATTGGATACGGACTGATTGACGATTTCGCTGTTAGGAATTGAAACCTGTGAGTCATCAGGAGTCACGATCCGGACCGTACGTAATCCGATGTGGATGACCTCCCCATAATATTTCCCAATTTCGATCTTGTCACCGACCTGAAACGGACGGTCAAACAAAATCATGATTCCCCCAATGATATTCTTTAAAATATCTTGCGAAGCAAGTCCCACCGCGATCCCTGCAGATGCCGTCAGAGCCACCAGGGTCGCGATGGGTGGGGCCAACACATCAGCAATGATGACATAAATGACCAATGTCCAGCCACCAATTCTGGTCACGGGGGTACCTTTTTTGATGGCTAAGCGGAGATTCGTCCAGCGCTCTGCCAAGGCTTCCAAAAATCGCGATAGATATTTTATGGCGAATAAACCCATGAGAAAAACTACCGCAGACCAAAACACTTTCCCGAAGGTCAATGACCACGCCGGTTGTGACTCCTGGATCGTTTCCGTGAGCGCGGAGGCTGATTGTTCCATGGTTTTCGTCACCGTATCCGTTGCAGATGGGGCAACATTTTCCTGTGTCACCTGGGAGAATACGTGGCGGTCCAAAGCAAATAGCCATAAAAACTGTAGAAACACGATGATTAAAAGTCCTCCTTTTTTCATAGGCCTTCTCCTCAGTGAAGAAGATTTTTCATTTTCAAGGTTTGCACAGCCGGCCGATATAACAGCGGGTTAATTTGATAGTAACCATTTTCCTTTTCTATGAGAATGCCACGATTATTCATTCTATTTATTAGAAGTATGCTCTGCCGCTTTTCTTGATGAAAGATCATGGCATGTTCTTCTGCGTTTAACTTTTCGTGCTGAAGCAGAGCGGCCAATGTAAACAATTCGTCCGAAGGCAATCCGTAAAACAGTGAATAATCAAACTGTATCCGGGAAGACACCACCAACGTATCCTCCTCAATTTTCTGGATGGCACTGAGCCAGAATAACATGGTGACGGTGATGTTCCCTGACCCCAGGTCATTTAATTGGTCAAAAAGTAATTTTTTGCAGTACTCCTGTGGATCGATCTTCGCCGTTTGCTTTTTAAATTTCCTGGACTTCAACAGCTCTTCAGGAATATCAAACCTCAGTTTATACCCGCTGACGCGATGACGTTTTAGAATGATATTTTCAATGTCTTCTTGAGTCAATCCACCCAAAAAAACCGTTCGCTGAAAGTATTTTGAGATATCCAGCACTTTATCAAGGTACCGCCAACTATACAAACTACAGGTCATTATCCAATAGATTTGTTTGTGGGTTCGAGAGACAAAAAGCAAAAACCTTTCTAAGACATCGAAACCATCCACCGATTTTATATAAAGATTCTGTAGGTCTTCCACAATAATGATCTGCTGGCTCTCTTGGGTGTTTAATTTATTTTCCAGCGCATCGATACTTACAAACTCTTCTTCAAACCTAAATATGCTTTTCAAACCCGTCATCAGGCCTTCTTCTGTGCGGATGGTCATCTCTTTTAAATCGATGACGGTCAAAGGGAATTTGTTGTAAATTTCTTGGGTGGCGAAATGGATCAATGTGGTTCGGCCACTCCCTTTCTCACCCACAAGGGCAGTAACCCCATATTGCCCTTCACTCCATAAGGCAAACTCCTCCTTGAGGCGCTTCATTTCCTCTAGGCGACCCTCAAAAAGTCTTTCGTCAGTAAGGGGTTCGATCCTAAACAATCGTTGATACACATAGGGAAGCTTGGCTATCTGGTTTTGCCGCTCGGCAATAAACCGCGAAAGGGCTTCTTGAACATTAGTTGTTGTGGGGGCCAGACCTGTGATCTTCCTGAAACGAAGATAGCTAGTCTGCATCCGGCTGATGGAGTCCGACAAAAAACCTAAAATAGAAGGCAGAGTTGTTTTAATCGTCTGCAGAAGGGTATCGCGATAATTTCGAATTTTTTCTTTGGTTTTTGCCTTCGCGCACCGGATTTTTAATCCTATAATCTTTTCATTATCCGCAAGGCCTTGGATTTGCTTGCCGTATTCAAACGTCACCCGTGAAAGTAGTTCTTGACCTTGTTCGACGATTTGTCTGTTCGTTTTGATCAAATCATTGATCTGATTGGATGCCCGTCCCAGTCCGTCAACCACAACCGTCTGGGCGTCACCGTGAGTTCCGGGTTCCTGGTCCTGTTGCAAGAGATCCAGCGCCGCCAATAGATTAAATTCCACGATTTGATCCAGTTCAGAAATGTCTCGCAAGATTTGTTGTAATTTCTGGGAGGTCTCGGCGCTGAATTTCTCGTGTTTTTGGGCCAGTTCTGAGAAAATTTCCGTAAAAATAAGCTCTTTAAGTGGGATCTCCATCACTTTAGATCTCGGCCGAAGCGTGTTGAGATCCCGCTCTCGCAAGATGATATGCCGATCAGCAAGTCTCTCGGTTGCCTGTTTGATCCTGAGCAAGTAATTCTCCAAGGCCTTTTCAACCTGCGCCTGCAACACAGCATCCATCATCTGAGGCAGTTTATTTTGTCGCAGAGAACGAAGCATCGATCGGCTTTCCATCAGGATCAAATTTTTAAGCTTCGTTTCCAATTCCGTCCCGGCCTCTTGAAATTTTTCTAAGGATTCAGAAATCATGTTGCCGGGTTCTATGAAAGTGGGTAAAATCTGGTCAGATACTTTTTGGTCGAGAGACTGTATTGTTTCGACGCAGATACGGAGAGACTGTAGTTGAAGCAGAAACATCTCGAGATCTTTCTTCCAATCCCCTTGCTCTCCCTGAAAATGTAAGAACCATGCTTGCCGGCTTTTGGCCAGTTCCTTCTCAAGTAATTCCCAATGCTCGGCAATCTTCACTTCATCAAATCTGGTGTTGGGCAAAGCAAACGTGCCCGCATATTCCCATTGATCCTGAACCTGTTGACTCCATTCTTCCAAGTAGTTGACCAACCGTTGAAGTGATTCAGCTTCCAAATTACTCATGTTTCCAAGATAAACCTCCACAGCAGGCGATTGTTGATGCACTTTTTGCAACCTGGACATGATGACTTCCGAATCCGGGGTCAGACCAAGATCCTGAACGCCTTCAAGATTTAGTAATTCATAAACCATTTTTTCGGTATCTTGATGTAATTGCTGAAGTTGGATGGCGACCTGCTGTAAGAAACGTTCCCGCTCCTGTAATAAGAAAGTGGCGATCGGTAATGAGAGATGCATTTCAAAAAATGAGTGCAATGCAACCGTTCGGTGATCCCGGGAAAGTTGTAGAGGAGGTTTACGTAACAGAATCCTTATGTAATTCATGATTCTAAAACGACGCTCTTTGATTACATGTTGTCTTTTCTTAAACCACTTCCAGAGACGAATCTTAAACGGTGCCCCAGGGATGTTTTCCCAGTATCCGTCGGGAATGGGGATATCGTACGAGACCGGCAGGTCATTCAGCAGGTTAGGAAAGTGTTCTTTCCACGAGCTCCATAGAGAGGCAGCAGCTCTATCGTCAAGATACTGAAGTGTTTTAGTCCACTCCAAATATTTTTGCAAGGTAACTTCCAGCTCTTGCCATAGGGTGTAGAACGTCAACTCTCTTTTATATAATTTATTGAGCCGCTCCAGATGATCCTCATGGATTTCAGCAAGTCTGGTCAGTTTGCTCTTATGTGTTTTTTCCCATGAGGAATATAACTTCTTCACCAACGGCGCTGTGGCAGGATAGATCTTTTCTAAAATGTTATTCCACATGATTTTTGAAAAGACTTCTGAAGAGCCTCCCATTCAGGCCAATCTCCGCCCTCAGAGAAGGGCTTTCCTTCATTCCGTGTGCCCTGGACGGCATTAGCGGTATTATACCCTAGTGAACTTAAAACTTCCAGGAGTGTGGGTGTCACGTTTGATTGAAATGATCGATAAATATAGGTATAATGCTTTGCTAATAAACTCAAGGTGGCCAAACTGCTAACCAGAGTGGCTTGCCCTCTTATCATATTATTATGGAATGCTCATACACTACCGGATCATGGCCTGGACAGTCCCCGGATATTTTGCAACACCCGCTGGTCGAGAATTAGAGCGCTATGAAAAAGTTTGAGACCGAAGTTCGACTGAGCCGAGAAATGACCCTGATGGATGCCACGTTCATCGGCGTCGGTGCAATGATCGGCGCTGGAATTTTTGTACTGACTGGTATTGCAGCAGGCGTCGCTGGTCCTGCCCTAATTCTAGTGTTCGCCCTCAATGGTTTGGTGGCCGTCCTGACAGCCATGGCTTATGCCGAGCTGGGCTCCTGTTTTCACAGTGCTGGAGGGGGTTATCTATGGGTCAAAGAGGGTCTGCCCTCTTGGAACGGCTTTCTTTCCGGATGGATGAGTTGGTTTGCACAATCTGTTGCTTGCAGCGTTTACGCCTTAGGGTTCGGGGCGTACTTTGATCATGTGCTTCATGAACTCGGCATGGCCCTTCCCCGCTGGGGGCTGCTCTCACCGCAAAAGCTGTTGGCTGTGGCTGTGGCGATTCTTTTGACCTATATCAATTTCAGAGGGGCCTCCGAAACTGGAAAGATCGGCAACATCGTCACCACAGCCAAGATTGTTATCCTGGCCGTTTTTATCGGGTTTGGACTGCAGGCGGTTCTGAATCGTTCGGACTGGCAGGAAGCATTCACGCCCTTTATGCCAAACGGATTAGGCAGCGTGTTTGAAGCAATGGGCCTCACCTTTATCGCCTTTGAGGGATACGAATTGATCGTCCAGTCTTCAGAAGAGGTGAAAAATCCCAAAAAGAATATTCCCAGAGCCGTCTTTCTTTCATTATTGATTGTCATACCCATCTATTTGCTGGTGGCCTTCGTTTCTTTAGGCTCGATACGGCCAGAAAATTTGACTGCCTGGGACTATCTTGCGTCTCATAAGGAAACTGCGTTGGTCGAAGTTTCAAAAACTTTCTTCACGGGAGGAGGCATCATGCTCCTGGTGGGCGGCCTGGTCTCGACCATGTCCGCCTTGAACGCCACTGTCTATTCGTCTTCCCGCGTGGCTTTTGCCATGGGACGCGACCGTAATTTCCCGGCCTTCTTTGCCAAGGTTCACCGCCAGAATTTCACTCCTCACTGGGGTCTCCTATGGTCCTTGATCATCATCGTGGGAATGGCATTATCCCTACCCATTGAAGACGTTGCGTCCGCAGCCAACATCATGTTCTTGTTTTTGTTCCTTCAAGTCAATCTTGCGATGGTACGGCTCCGCAAGAAGAGACCCGATTTGGATCGCGGGTTTATCACGCCGTTCGTTCCGTGGCTTACGGTCGTTGTGATCCTCATATTGTTATTTCTGGCCCTTTATTTGTTTAATTATAGTCCTGCGGCGTGGGCCGTGACGGCTGTTTGGACCACTATAGGCCTGGTCATCTACCGGGGCTACGCCTCTAAAAGAGAAATTCAGTATGAACGCAAGGTAGAAGCCCTGGATCGTCTTGAACGGAAAGAATATCGCATTCTCGTGGCCGTTTCCAAACCCTCCTCGGCCAGAAGTTTAACCCACCTTGCCATCTCCATCGCTAAACTCCACAACGCAGAGATCATTCTCATACACGTGATCGAGGTGGAGGAAGGACAACCGTTGTTGGCCGGCCTTGAAGAGAGAAACCGCACACTTCCATTACTCCAGGAAGCGGAGGAACTCGTCATCGAATCAGGTACTCCTGTCCGCGTCATCCTCAAGGTGGCACACCGGATTTCCCAAGCGATTATTGAAACCTCAGATGAGGAGAACTGTAATTTCATCGTTTTAGGAAGACAGAAGCACCCCAAATTCTTAGAGCGTTTCTTTTCATCGATGATTGATACGGTGATCCAAGAAGCCCCATGTGAAGTAGCGATCCTGCACGGTGAATTCGAAAAGGATGCGATCCGCAACATATTCATACCTTTTGGTCAGGACATCCATTCGCAGTTGGCAACCGAACTTGCGCCCGCGTTTGTTCATTTTTTTAACAGCACACTACGCATTGGAGCTGTCTTCGATCCGCATACTTCCTCAGAAGCAATCAATGAAAAACTGGCTGAAATCAACTCGATCATCCAGAAAAATTCCCTTTCAGCAGAACTGAAGACGAGAAAAACTTCTGATGCCCTTAGTGGAGTATTGCAACTCTCAAGCGGTGCTGATTTAATCCTGATGGGTGGAAAAACCGGCGATTTTATCGAATTGCTCATCGGACGATCACTGCCCCAAGAAATTGCGGAGCAGTCTAAATGCCCCGTGTTGTGGTTCAAAGAATATGAGGAAATCAAACCGTTCTGGGCCTCTCTTATAAAACCTTATGCAATGGAGGGAGTAGACCATGGAAAGCCCTCTTAAACAACTGTTTCTGCCATCAGTCGAAAAAATCGTTGAATATTTGCCTAATCTCATCGCAGGTCTCATCCTCATAGCACTGGGGTGGTTCCTGGGGTGGCTCGTGAAAAGAATGGTTTTCCAGATCTGCCTGTTGTTGAAATTAGACCGAGTCTTTCAACGATTCCAGTGGGGCAGCGCATTATCAAAGACGGATGTTCGGTATGCTCTGTACAATTCGATCGGGAACGTAGTTTTTTTGCCATATTTCTGATTCTCCTGCATAGTGCCCTCAGTGTCATGAAACTGACCGTCTTGTCGGATCTCCTGGAAGGGGGAGTTTTCTTTTTACCCCGATTACTGATTGCCTTGACTATCCTTGGGGTAGGCGGTTTCATCGCTGGGTGGGTCGCAGGAGTTATTCAAAGGGCGTTGATTCAAGAGAACGTTCCTCGGGCCACCTTATTAGCCCGTTTTTCGAAAATGGTCTTACTACTCTTTTTCTCGGCCATGGCGCTCACGGAATTAAATGTGGCCCGGGAAATTGTGATTATTGGATTCACGACCATTATGATCACTTTGGGAATTCTCAGCATCGTGATTACTGCTGGCGGAGTAAAAGACCTGACCAAAACACTCTTAAAAGCCTTCGACAAAGAGTAATGCCATGATTCCCATAAGGACCTGTTCGGCACTTATAAGAGTGTTAAGGTCTGAAAATGAGATTTCTAGTAAAATTTCAGGATAATCCCTGTGACCTTTGAAATCGTTTTTGTTGTCACTCTTCTGATCATTGCCATTATCCTCTTCGCTACGGAAAAACTTCCGATAGACTTAGTTGCTCTGATGGTGATGGCTGCTCTCCTGCTCACCGGAATCATTTCTCCCCAAGAAGGGATTTCCGGTTTCAGCAATGAAGCCACCGTTACAATTGCAGCAATGTTTGTTTTAAGCGCGGGGTTGTTCAACACCGGAGCCGTGAATTTCATTGGAACCTCATTAGCCAGAGTCGGTAAGCGAAATTTCTGGTTGGCCCTCATCGCGATGATGATCGGCATCGGGACCATTTCAGCCTTCATTAACAATACGGCCGCGGTCGCCATCTTTTTGCCGATAGTTCTTGGAATGTCACGAGATATTAAGGTCAGTCCTTCCAAGCTTCTGATACCTCTTTCCTACGCCTCGATGTTCGGTGGCATCTGCACATTGATCGGAACCTCCACGAATATCCTGGTAAGCTCCATTGCCGAACGGTACGGGCAACCTCCTTTCCAGATGTTTGAATTTGCCCCTCTCGGCCTGGTCATGTTTGGAGCCGGACTCCTCTACATGATGCTCATTGGCATCCGTCTTATACCCGACCGGAGACGGATCGAAGACCTAACTGAAAATTTCGGAATGGGGCAGTATCTGACCGAAATTATTCTTCGCCCGGAGGCCAAATCGGTGGGCAAAACACTCCGGGATTCTCCCCTGATCAAAGACCTCGACCTAGCTATCATCGACGTGCACCGGGGAGGATCTCCCCTACGTCCTCTGACACCATGGACCGTTCTCCAGGTCGACGATGTGCTGCGGGTCCGATGCAATGTCGAAAAAGTCAAAAAACTCCAAGAGCGGGAAGGAATCACTCTAAGATCCGACACAAGGCTTTGGGATGCAGATCTAGAATCGGAGGAAGCAACCCTCGTAGAAGCGGTCATCGCGCCTAATTCTGTTCTCGAGGGAAGAACCTTAATGCAAGTACGGTTTCGACATCACTTCGGCGCCACGGTGCTGGCAATCCGGCATCGCGGAGAGGTGATGCATGAACATCTGGAGGAAACTCCGCTTCGATCTGGAGACGTGTTGCTCGTTCGGATCAAAAGCGACGACCTGAATGATCTGAAACGGGATCCCGCTTTTGTGATCGTCTCCGAAGTTGGGCTACCGGAGTTTCGGAAACAAAAAATTCTTTCCGCTGTGGCCATCGTTGGTGGGGTTGTAGCGGCTGCCGCCCTGGATATTCTCCCAATCGTGGTGAGTGCCATCCTCGGTTGTACCCTAATGGTCTTAACTCGGTGCATCACCATGGAAGAGGCCTACAAAGGAATCGATTGGAAGGTGATCTTTCTTTTGGCAGGGGTCATTACCTTGGGGATCGCTTTGGAGAAGACAGGCACCGCTCGTCTGGTTGCCGAAGTGATTATCTCGACCGTTGGGAGTTGGGGTCCAGTTGCCACACTATCCGCACTTTATTTTCTTTCATTTCTCCTCACCGAAATGATTTCGAATACTGCGACCGCGGCCCTACTGGCACCCATTGCCATCGCGACTGCTGGATCCCTTGGAGTGGACTCCCGACCCTTTCTCATGGCTGTGACTTATGCCGCATCGGCTAGTTTTATGACGCCTGTGGGTTATCAGACCAACACCCTCATCTATGGTGCCGGAAATTATAGGTTTGCCGATTTCATCCGTGTTGGGACACCGCTCAATCTCCTGTTCTGGCTGATGGCGACAGTATTGATCCCGCGTTTTTGGCCGTTCTGAGGATTACCATTCACCTTCCTCAGAAAGGCAACATTGAGCGATCCCCCATTGGCAGATGAATATTGGCGGTGGGATAAAATATCACTCTCAAAGAGGTGAACCATGGAAACGTTCCAGAAGATTTTAGAACAGATTAAACAGATCTTTGACATTCAGGTCTTCACATCGGGTAACCTGAGCATTACCCTATGGAATCTGCTTTATGTGTTTGTTTTTCTCACTTTACTTTTTTATCTGTCAGGTAAGCTGAGAAACTGGATTGTCGAGCGACTTCTTGTAAAAACCAGGATGGATTACGGAAACCGACAGGCGATCGGTTCGATCTTCCGCTATATCGTGATCGCCATTGGGTTCCTTATCATCCTTCAATCAGCCGGTATTGACCTTAGTACAGTAACGATCCTAGTAGGCGCCCTAGGCGTCGGTATTGGTTTCGGCCTTCAGAACATTACCAATAATTTTGTGAGCGGTCTGATCATTCTCTTTGAACGTCCCATCAAGGTGGGAGACCGTATCGAAGTCGGAGAGATTTCTGGGGATGTTATAAAAATTTCTCCTCGGGCCACCACGGTTTTGACCAATGACAATATTGCCATTATCGTCCCCAATTCCGAATTTATCTCATCAACTGTGATCAACTGGAGCTATACGAATCAGGACGTGCGCTTTAATTTCCCCGTGGGTGTCTCCTATGGTTCGAACCCTGAGGAGGTTCGTAGGCTCCTTCTGGAGGTAGCAGAGGAGAATTCAGGGGTATTGAAGAATCCCGCCCCTGACGTCCTGCTCCAGGAATTTGGAGATAGTTCTTTGAATTTTATACTTAGGGTTTGGACCCGGGAGCATACAACTCGTCCCGGTGTTCTCCGCAGTGAACTCAACTATGCCATCAGCAAAAAGTTCAAAGAGCACGGAATTGAAATTCCATTCCCTCAGCGTGATATTCATATACGAAGCGGCATTATCGAGCTAAAGACACCCGTAGAGTCCTCATCTTGAGGTTCGGTAAGAACATCCCTGGTGACACGGAAGAGGTTAAATTGGTTTGACTTTGCCACAAAAATCAAATATCATAGGCAGGCTTTTGCAAGTAATAACCCTTCATTTACTCGTACTAGGCCTAAAAGAGTTTAAACCGCCTCCTGAGCTACTTTTTAAATCATCGGATTGTGATAGCAGAGGAGTCCCTATGCTGTTTGGAGCTGTTCTTTCAAAGATGAATACACTAACCTGAATCGAACGTTCCCACAGATGTTGGTTCCTGGTCTGTCATTAATTATTTAGAAATGAAACCCTGTTCATACAAGAGTGTGGGGTGAGATCATGATTAGCGAAGATCTTGTCAACAGATCATTAGTCAGACATTGGGCCATTTGGGCCCTGGTATGGCTTACTCTCTTTCCTCTAATAGGACTCTTGGTTTCAATTAAGTTTCACGAGCCTGAATTCCTTGGAGGTATTCCCTGGCTGACTTTTGGGAGAATGCGGCCCATCCATGTGAATGGTGTTATCTTCGGGGCATTCTCCACCAGCTTCTTTGCCTTGATCTACTACTACGTTCCTAGGCTGTGCGGTGTCCGAATGTATAAGGAGGAGTGGGGTTGGTGGTTGTTGTGGCTCTGGAATGCATTCGTTTTCTTCGGCTCTATCTCCTTCATGATGGGACACAACACAGGTCTTGAGGCAGGTGAGTATCAGTGGCCTTTGAACATCCTCCGTTACGTCGTGCTGCTTCTGATCACCATCCAGGTTCTGGGGACCATCCTCCGCAGAAAAGAGAAGCGGTTTTACGTGGCTATGTGGTATACCACTGCCGCTGTCATCTGGACCCTTATGAACCTACTTCTTGGCAATGTGCTGCTCCAATACGCGCAAGCCTTCTCGGGGGTCAACAGCGCCGCTATGCACGGGCTATTTATCCACTACATTGTGGGGCTGTGGCTCACACCTACCGGGCTAGCCCTGATCTATTATTTTCTACCCCTGAGTGCCAAGAATCCTCTCTACAGCCATCGGCTCTCCCTCTTGGGGTTTTGGTCCCTCGCTTTCTTTTACCCCTTCGTTGGAATCCACCATTACCTCTACAGCCCAATTCCTCACATGAATCAAACCATGTCGATCACGACCAGCATGCTGTTGATCATTCCGGTCTGGGCAGTGACCGTCAATTTTTTCGGAACGATGAAGGGACGATGGGGTGCGGTTCTTGGCAGTGGTGGAGGAGATAATTATGCCGCTAAGTTCCTGATGCTGGGAGCCGTGTATTATCTCCTGGGCTGCTTTCAGGGCTCAACAGAAGCCCTGCGACGCCTTCAACAGCTCACCCACTTCAACGATTTTGTCATTTCCCACTCCCATCTCACGGTTTTTGGCGCCATGGTCGTCTGGGCCGTCGGGGGTCTCTACTACGTGTGGCCCCGGATTACCGGGAAGGAGCTGTGGAGTGATCGTCTGGCCAGTTGGCATCTGTGGCTGACCATCACAGGATTTAGCCTGATGGCTGTGGTGCTGACCGCCATGGGTTTCGTCCAGGGTTCGATGTTGGAGTACCAGGCCAATTTCGTCGACACGGTCAAGGAGATGAAGCCCTGGTGGGTGGCCCGGAGCCTATCCGGTCTCACGATGGATATCGGGTTCATTCTGATGGTGATCAACTTTTATAGGACCGTACGGGAAGGGAAAGTGGTCGAAAAAGAGGTGATTGAGACTTCCATCTGGGAAAAAGAGACATCCGTTCGAACAGGGGTCAGAGGAAGCTGGATCGAGACCCCCTCCACGGTTTTCCTGGTCGCCGGGCTTGGTTTTTTCTTCCTGGCTGTCTTCGTTCAGGGGATCATGCCGTGGCTCATGCCAGAAACCCGTACCACCACAGTGATCGATGAGGTCACGAAAAAACCGATCCAGGTGGCTGCCTACACACCGCTCGAGACCCACGGGAGGAAAGTCTACATACGAGAGGGATGCTGGTATTGCCATTCTCAATATGTACGCCCGGTCACGGGGGAATCCTTCCGCTGGGGACCAGTCTCTCAGGCGGGGGAGTATGCCTATGATTTCCCCCACCTTTTATCCACCCGTCGGATTGGTCCGGACCTGACTCGCGTAGGTCGCAAATACGAAGATGGTTGGCACATTGCCCATCACTGGAATCCAGAAGAAGTCGTGCCGGACTCGATCATGCCCTCGTTCCCCTGGCTGTTTGAGCCCGCAGAGGAAGATAAACCACCGGCATTGAATGAGGATGGAAAGGCCCTGGTAGCCTATATCCAGAGGCTAGGAACCGGCATCGGAGATTGGCGGGAAGTGTTTACCCCGACCCGGTTGTCCTCAGGAGTATCGCTCAAGATTAATCCAGAAGAAAGGGAAGAACTGGTATCACTGGGTAAAATGGTCTTTGAACGGCGCTGTGTGGGCTGCCACGGGGCTAAGGGGGACGGAAATGGACCGGCTGCCATCTTCTTAGACCCCAAACCTCGGGACTTCACCCGCGGGATATTTAAATTTAGATCCACACCGGGTAAGGACTCTCTTCCTACGGACGCGGATCTCTTCATCACGGTCACACATGGCCTGTGGGGGACCGCCATGCCAACGTGGCAGGATATCTCGGAGCGTGAGCGGTTTGCCGTGATCCAGTATATCAAGACCTTCTCGGATCGTTGGCAGAAGGAAGAAGTTGGTAAACCCATATCTATTCCGCCCGAGCCTCCGGTCACAGAAGCCTCAATTGAAAACGGGAAGACCCTGTTTCACAGCAAGGCCATTTGTTTTATGTGCCATGGGGCTTCTGGAAAAGGAGATGGTCCCTTGGCACCAGGCCTGAAGGACATCTGGGGTCACCCCGTGCGGCCAGCCAATTTCACCTTACCTGCTGGGGTCCATGGAGGAGTCAAGCTGGGGCATGATGGAGAACATATCTTCAAAACCATTATGACCGGTGTGGGTGGGACCCCCATGCCAGCCTTTGAGGGGCAGTTTAAACCTCATGAGGTCTGGGACATCGTTCACTATGTCCAGTCGCTACGAGTACGGGCTCACGCATCCGAGCTGATCTCAGCAGGATTGAAGGAGAAGGATTGGGAGGAGGCACTTTCCCGAATATGGTCCTCGCTCTCAGAGGCTGCAGCTCTTGGCCAGCTCGATCAGGCAGTCGTACTTCAGCAGCTTGCAAAGTTTAAGGAACAGGATCTTCGGATGGCCACGAGCCGAATGCTGGATAATCTGAGGGGGGGGGTAGAGAATGAAAGAGAATTTCGAAAAGACTCAAAACGAACTGTCAGAAAAGAAAGATCAATCTCATACTGATCAGCCATATGAAGAGATCTATCTCTATCAGAATTCCGGCATTCAGGAACGGCATGGCATCGTTCCGCTCTGGCTCAAGCTCGTCTCAATAGGATTGTTGGCTTGGGCAATCTATTACACTATCCAATACTGGAACCGTTCATAGACTTTAATATTCTGGTGACCCTGGTCCAGCTTAGATGGGGCTATGCCTAAATACTTTGGATAGCGGGTTTTGGAGAGTATATTCTGAAGATGAAATCAATAAGATAATAATAAGGAGCCATCCTAATGAGTCTTGTTTGGAAAAGTAGAGAAAAGCGTAAACAGCGAATATTGTCATGCAGCAAATGTCAAAATCCTTTGCTTATGATCCTCTGGGGACCCGTTACGAGACAGGCACGAATATTGGGTTCGCATCATGTGCGGGTCATGGCAAAATGTCCCATTTGCAAATCAGCAATGACAATAAATTTTGGGGGACCGACAAATAAAAAACGCCGATCGTCACTTCCGTAAGTTCGGGGGGCTGATCTTTAAACCAGAAATATCAAAATAACTATTTCATATGACTTCAATGGCTGGAATTCATGTGAGTGTAGTGATTTCGGCGTTCGAGTCTAAGAGTAAACGTTTTGTAGAGCTTGAATGTTCATCTTGACAAAAAAGTCCATTTTAATACACTCAGAAACCTCAGTGGAAAACTGGCAGAGGCGACGGGAGGTGGTCTTAACTATTACTATGCCTAACGGCATAGGAAGGAGAGATTTTCATGGGTGACTCCATGAATGAACTGAAATTGCTTGCTTCTCACCTAAATAGGGAATCTGACGCTATCACACATACAATTCAACAAATCCAAGACAAACTAAATAATTTGAAAATGGGTATTCCTGTCTGGCTAGAGGACCCCATCCCGATGAAGTTTCAATCAGATAAGAAAATTCCACCGCATGCCGGCTTTTGTCTTGGATATTCAAAAACTAAGGAGGGATGGGGTTTAGTGGTCCGTAGAAAGCCTTTAAGAGCAGCCTATCGAGTCCCATCTGGAGGGTTTGATCATCATTGGTCAGATGATCTATTTTTGAGTGAACAGCCAATGCCACTCCTAAAAACCTCTCGGTCATTGCGTGTCATAGCCCTGAAACATATTCCTAAGTTGATAAGGAGGATGGTAAAGGCGGCTAAAGAATTAAATGCTGAAATGGAAAAGATGAAGGAATCTCCCTTGAAGGTTAGAGAGTTAGGCAATAGCTTTAAAAGGGCCAATTATTAGTGATTGAACCCTATCCCGTCGTCTCTACGAAACCGGATCTTGCATCGAGATTTCCCTTGTGATCTACCTAAAATAATTTAATCCCATGGCATCACGTACAATTTGAAGCGTCTCATTTGCGATAGCGTTCATTTTATTGTTACCATCCCGTATGATTTCTGTAACCTGATCCGATTTCTTTTCATACTGTGACCTTCGCTCGCGTATGGGATCAAGAAAATCATTAAGGGTTCGATTAAGCTTTTCCTTGACCTCGCGGTCTTCGACACGACCCTGACGGTAGCGATCCTTTAAATCATCAATCTCTGCTTTATTGTTATTGAAAAAATCGTGATAAATAAAGACAGGATTGCCTTCAACTCGGCCAGGTATATTGGCATGGATACGCTTAGGGTCAGTGAACATTTTGAAAACCTTGTCTCGTACCACATCGGTGGAATCACTTAAAAAGATGGCATTGTTAAGAGATTTGCTCATTTTCGACTTTCCATCAATTCCTACCAGGACTTCTTCTGTTCCCAGGATAGGTTCGGGTACCGGGAAAATTGAATGATAAAGGCTGTTGAATCGATGGGCAATTTCACGAGCGACTTCTACATTGGCCAAATTATCTTTACCTACGGGGACTAAATTAGCACGTGGTAAAAGTATATCTGCAGCTTGCAACACGGGGTAGCCTAGGAGCCCAAATGGTATGGCATCATCGTCCATATTGGCCGCACGTGCCATCTCCTTGATGCTCGGTACACGAGAAATTGTTGGAACTGTGATCAGCATTTCAAAAATCAAATTAAGCTCATAGACACCACTTATAGCAGATTGAACAAAAATAGTCGTCTTTTTTGGATCGATTCCACTGGCCAGATAATCGAGAACCATATCATGAATATGAAATGGTATTTCGGCAATCTGCTCTTTATGTGGTTTAGTTGTCAGAGAATGGAGATCGGCAATTACGAGGAAACAATCGTATTTATCCTGTAGATCAACTCGATTTTTTAAACTTCCAACGTAATGTCCAATGTGAAGTTTTCCTGTCGGGCGGTCCCCAGTTAGCAAGCGCTTTTTCTGCAATATTCTTTGCTTCTTTTTGCTCATACCTTTATTATAATAATCTTAGCTGACTGTCTAACTTATATCTCGATGTCATTCTAGACATATTTGTAACGATAGCTATCAGTATACTGAATATTGATGGTCAGTCTGCCGACAATCTATACTAACTGAAACGCCGACGCTGGAGCAAGGCATTTAGATCGATCCTATAGCTGACGAAGGTGATGGGTCAATTTGAGACACGATTGTTTGCCTGGAGAGGCAGGTAGCAGAATATTTCCAAGGTATGAATTACGGCTCTAGGTCATTGGTATTAGTTTGTTGCCTCACCGATTGGAATTTCTCTTCTTAGCCCAATGTACCCAGCACTTCATCCCATAATCTCCCCGCCACAACTTCAGCTCTCCATTTAGACCTTATTGCATACTTTTACCCACAGCAGCCACAAATGGCACACCGCTAGCAACACTCATAAAAGCCCCAGTATAGACCGAGTGCGACGCCATTAGACAGCTCGCAGTGGGGACAGAGGAAGTTCCGTTAAACCCGCACTCTGCACCTTGCAAAATACAAGTGTGTTAATTCAAAACTGTCTCAACAGAGAGGTTCAGTCCACGAGGTGTGATAAATTTGTGATAGAATTCGACGAAATTGGTGGAAAGGGTCAAAATACATAGAATGTATATAAAGCCAGAAGTTTTAACTTTTCCACTTACTTAGGGGAAACCAGACCAAGATCAAGGCCTTACAAAATTGGTTTAAATCGTACTCTCAAGGCATAAACACGGGTTCGAATCCCGTTGGGACCACCACTCCCCGCTAGCGGGATCTAGCATAGCCCCCTGCATTTATGCTTTTCATAATTTAAGTTTCTAATGAATGGATTTAGAAGCGGTAGGCTACTCCCAATCCGATTAGGCCGACTGTATCGTCATCTAAAATTATCTTAGAAAGACCATCAAACCCAATTATTTGGAGGTCGAATGTGAGAGCAACAGTGGGCGTAAAAAACACTGCAAATCCGAATCCTCCACCATACGCTATTGCTGAATCTGTTGTTGACGGGCCTGATCGTGGAATCTCGAAAAATGCCGGGCCTGCTCCTCCTTTGAGATGGAGAAAGGTTGTCTCGGTGTGATCAAGAGGAATTGCAAGTACAAGGCCTCCCAAAATCGTTGTCACGCTAAGGGATTCATTCTCTGCAATATCAAAGCCATGAGCCACATCCACTTGCGGGCCCCAATACCAATTGGAGTCGCTAATAGGGATAAAATAGCTGGCTTTACCTCCCACCATTGCACCCCCCCGTTCAATACCAGCTTGGACGCCTGCGAGGAATCCACCCCTTTCCGCTAAAGCAGGACCCACATGACATATCAAGATGATGGCTATGATTTCCAAAAAAATAGAGATCTTTCTCATTTACCGGCACCTTCACTTTCTGAATTTTTAAAAGATGGATCTCTTAGCTCGCATCCCTGTGAGAAAAATTTTTACTGTAGGATCCTCCATGTGCCTGTGTGGCCTAAACAAGTACCCTCTGTGCCGGTAATCTCAAAGGTCCCACTAATTTTACTGTTTTCTCTAATGCCTTGAAAAGAGATACTGATATCCTGGCCGTTAAAAGGAGCTTTGAGCGTAAAGGTATTTCCTTTGATCTCCCCAGAAGAAGCCAAGTCAACCAGATCACTAAAACATTGAGTTGAGATTGGAGATAGAGAAATAGATATGCCCAATTCCAAAACCTCTAAAGGAGTATCTGGGGTTACGAAAATTTCCTTAATAGATGCTGCGATTGTTCCACTTTCCTTTGTCACATCATTGGACCATTCACCATTCCAATCATCCAATAGATCTAAGGGGCCATTTTTCAGATTATTAAAGGAAGGAGAAGGGCCTGCTTGGTTCACGAGTATAAATGTTCCTTCTATTTTAAAGCCTCCATTAGGGGCGGCTGGGTGCACAACAGGGATTTCAAATGAACCCGTGATTTGATTTCCAATGACATTTCCCTTTAGGAAAAAGGGCACCTGTATAGGTGGAAGTTGATTTCTAAGACATATGGTTATCACCATATCAAAGATGATCTCACTTCCTTGCACCTCTGTTGATTGGAATGGGATAATTGGACTAATGGAGCAAGCTTGATCTTCTGGTGGAATTGACAAGGGGTCTGGAATTGGAAGAGGAAGAAAAGCGAAACCAATCTCAATTGTTCCATCAATCTTTACAGAACCAGCAGGGGTAGAGGAGTCTATAATAGCACTCGTAACGTTTAACTTAAATGCTTGGCCACCTTCCCATGTTCCGCTCCAAGATCCCAATACATTTGCTGGTAATCCGGGAGGGGAGCTTTCATCACTTCCGCAGCCTATGATCCAGAACAATAACAAAAAGAGTATCCCCAAATTATGTGTATGCCGAATCATGAGTCCATCTTAGATCTACCCCCGTGAGAAGTAAAGATTAAAAAATTGTCTAAAATTGACATCTTTATAAAGCTGGCCAGGGGGGTTCTCATTCAGGTTAAATAGTGTTTTATTAGATTTTCTATGGGTTTTTCAAGGATGTAGAAGGGATTTTAACACCGGGGAAAAACCAACAATATCAGAAAATACTGTATTCCTAATTAATGGATAGGTCCTTTTCCTGGCAAGCTTTATGGTTATCCAGACAGTATTGTTCTACTTGGGGTACAGAACAGATCACTCAAAGGCTAAAATCCAATCATAGCTCTTATGCAACCCTTGCAAAAGTAAAGACCTGACCCTATCCATGCTATCCATGGTATTGAAGACTTTAAGCGCTGGCTCCATGAGTCACCCTGGAGTTTAAAGGAAAGCCTAGGGAATACTGGGTAATCACTCTCACTTCAGTTCTTGCGGTTTGCCAAATAAAAAGCCCTGGACAATAAAGATTCCCAAATCCTTCACCACCTGTAGTTCCTTCTCTGTTTCCACCCCTTCAGCAATAATCCCTTCACTTGCATAATTCTTTAAACCGAATATCACCCCAATCAAGAACTCTTTAAACTGTTCGGAAGATACAGCCTGCAACATGGTCGATCGATCGATTTTAATATATTCAGGAACCAGCCGGGCAATAAACGGGAAGGAAATAAAACCTGCCCCAAAATCATCTATGGCAAATTTATATCCCTGTTCCCTCCATTTTTTGGCGATCTGCAAGCGGCTTTCCACATCATGAATCGCTTCCAATTCCGAGATTTCCAGAATGACCTCCATGCTTAAGGGCCTTGGAACTAATTCAACTTGGCTGAGCACATTAAAATCCACATTGATAAATACCCTCTCTAATCCAACCTCTTGAGCCTTTTTGAGCTGGGTTTTAAAGCAAATACATTTAAGTTCCTGAAGCTTCCCAATCGCTTTATACTTCCGAAATAGCTCAAAGATACTGAGCTTGCCTTCGGGATCGCGGCTTAAGGCTTCATAGCCTACGGCTTTTTGTGTTCTGATATTCATGATCGGTTGGGTGGCCACGAGGGGTTGAAACACCACTTTGATAGAATGTTCATCCAAGTGGTACTCATCTGTCCCGATCTGAACTTTATCTCCTCCTCTCTTAGCAATATATAAAGCCAAATCCGCGACACGAATGAGATCATCTGCGTTTCTTCCATGTTCAGGGTGAAACGCAACCCCGATGCTAAGATCCAGTGTAATTTTGTATATA